>ULUP01003974.1_pt1 | contig 14017 bp, 12 predicted proteins | sample 1958581 | NCBI WGS metagenome assembly ULUP01 (sample SAMEA4835763, study PRJEB28245) | human gut metagenome | biome: gut microbiome; material: fecal sample | place: Denmark | collected 2008 | reverse complement strand
CCCCCCGTTCAATCTGTTGACACAATACCCCAAGAAACATCACCCGAGGAAACTCAGCCTATGCCAGCCGCGAAGAGTAGCCGCTATTTCGCCATAAAGACGAATATGCTCTACGACGCGCTTGCCATTCCAAATGTCGGGGTCGAGGTGTCGCTTGGCCGACGATGGTCTTTAGCAGCCGACTGGATGTACGCATGGTGGAGCAACAACAGCAAGCATCGCTACTGGAGAGTGTATGGCGGAGGACTGTCGGCAAGAAAGTGGTTTGGACACGCTTCGGAGCAGAAACCCTTGCAAGGCCACCACATCGGAATAAACGCCCAAATCCTGACCTACGATTTTGAGTTTGGAGGCAAGGGACAAATGGCTGGCGAACCTGGAGGCTCGATTTGGAGCCGACTGAACTATGCCTTTGGTGCCGAATATGGCTACTCAATGCCAATAGCCGAGCGGCTGAACATCGACTTCAGCCTTGTGGCTGGATATATGGGTGGACGCTACTACAAATACATTCCTATCGACGGACACTATGTGTGGCAATCTACTCACAACCGACACTGGTGGGGACCTACAAAGATTGAGGTGACGCTGGTGTGGCTCTTAGGCAATAACAATTATAATGTGAAGAAAGGAGGCAACAAATGATTAACGTGATGAATAAAGGCAGAGTGGCTGCCTGGGCTGCGTCGCTCACCGTTGCTACCATGACTTCGTTGTCTTCATGCGACCATAAGGAGCTGTGCTTCGACCACAACGCCCATGCGCCAAGATATCAGTTGCACGTGAGTGCCAACTATCAGCAGGAATGGGAGGTAGGAAAGGATGGGTCGACCCACTGGATTGACTTCCCCACATGGCTCGAAAGCTACGGTATGCAATACGACGACCTGCGACCGCTGATTCCTGCCGGATTACGAATGCACGACTTCCCAAAGGAGGGACAGAGCGACATGATAAACATGGCGGCTATGGGCGAAACCGTTGGTCTGCGTCCTGGAGAGCATCAGCTGTTGTTCTACAACAACGACACCGAATATATCGTTTTCGACGAAATGTATTCGTATGCCTCTGCTAAGGCTACTACACGTACCCGTACTCGATCAACCTATTTGGGCAATCCATTCAACAGCCAAACCGGAGCGAAGGAGAACACCGTGAACATGCCCGATATGCTCTACGGCAACTACAACAAGAGCTACACCTCGGAGAGAACCTCAGAGCCTACGCTTATGGAGGTGACAATGCACCCACTGGTGTTCAAGTATCTTGTGCGCTATGAGTTCAGCAAGGGATTGGAGTATGTCAAGCTGACGCGTGGAGCCTTGTCGGGCATGGCAGCCTCGGTTTATCTGAATAGTGGCTACACATCGAAGGAGGCGGCAACGCTGCTCTACGAATGCACTATGGAGCCGTGGGGAGTACAGGCTATAATAACCTCGTTCGGCGTGCCCGATTATCCCAACGGGTTCTACTCCCCAACACGTGCCCCGCACAGTAATGCCCTGAATCTTGAGGTGCGACTGAAAAACGGCATCATAAAGAACTTCAACTTCGACGTCACCGAACAAATCAACAACCAACCGCAAGGTGGAGTGATAGTGGTGAGTGGCATAGAGATTTCGGACGAGGACGGAAAGCAAGGCAGCTCTGGATTTGATGTCGGAGTAGAGGGATGGGGCGAGTTTGAAGATGTCATTATTCCTCTAAAATAATAGAGGCAAAAATAACTTTTACTTTAAAAATAATAATTAACAATTTAAAACCTATCATTATGAAAAATCTATTTTTAATGGGTATGGCTGCAGTTAGTATGATGTGTGCTTCTTGCAGTAGCGACGAGAATGTAGAGATGGCAAACAACAAGAATGCTATCGAGTTTAAAACTTTTGTGAACAATAGTACACGTGCTACAGACTTAACAACAGCTTCCCTCATGAAATTCAAATTGTGGGGTAGAATGGAGAAGGAAGATGGAACCAATAAGGGTGGTAAGCCGTTTGATGGAACTGACTTCAACAGAACTGGTTCAACTTGGAATTATACTGGAAATGTTTACTGGGAGAAGGACTATAAATATAGTTTCCAGGCTCTTGCTCCGCACGATGCTTATACGTTCAATGCTCCCGACAATTACGGCGAATGGGGTTCACTTTCCTTTGATAATAAAACTGGTGAAACCGACCTTATTTATGCTGCCAAAATAGCTGATATATATATAGAGGTGGAACATGCCCAGCAGCAGTAAATCTTAATTTTAATCACCTTCTTTCACGTGTTCGTTTCCAGTTTAAGAATGGTATGGACGACGGTTCTGTAGTTACTGTTTCAAACGTTAAGATAACAAATGCTTACTCTAAGGGAACAGCAACTCTTGGTGAGAATTTGGCGGATGTTGTTTGGACTCCAACTGACCCTACAGAACTTGTGTTTGGAGATATGACAGGAAAGGTAGATGATTTTACTGGCATATCTGACCATAAGTACATGATTCCTGCAACAGCTACAGATTATAATATCACATTTGTGGTAACACGTGTTCACCATGGTGTAACAGATACATATAATCATAGTGCAAAGGTTTCTGGTTTGGTATTGGAGAAGAACAAGAGCTATCAGCTGGCAGCTACTCTCGATAATACCAACATCGATCCTGAGAATCCTGATCTTTGTAAGATAGAATTTAGTGTTACAGTAAATAATTTTGAAGACTTTGTAGACAATACAGTGACAGTACCTGGCAACTAATTCTTTTCGGAGGGGGAATAATGTTCCCCCTCACATTTAATTCATTCATAACCCCTTAAACCCAAACCCAAATGAAAGGAAAAAAACTCTTACACAAGATAGCTGGCATGGCTGCTGTGCTCCTGTCGTTGTCACTCTTTTCATGCAGCAGCGATGGAACATTAGACTCTTTTGGCAAAAGCCAGACTGATTGTATCCGCTTTGGCATTTCCGATGCCGACAATGCCACACGTGCCAACGGCGAGGACGTTACTTCTACCAATTATGTGCTCAGGTCGGATGAAACGACCGACACTTTGTATGTGAGTGCTATAGTGAGCGACGGAATAGAAGCCAACAATAAGCAACATGCCACACGTGCCAGTATGCTTAAGAGCATGTACGACAAATTCAAGGTTGTGGCACAAGTAAAGAACGCTGACGGCACCTTCGGCACACAACATTATATGGATGACGTTGCCACAAAGAAAGGTTCCTTGTGGCAGTCGGCAAACATCTACTACTGGCCAGGCAACCGACAGCTGAACTTCCTTGCATGGGCTCCTGCGGATGATGGTGTTTTTCACGGAGACGCCTGTTTATCCTGCGCCTAACGTGAAGAAAACAACTATAAAATATACTGTACCCGACGATGCTATAAAGCAGCCCGACATTATGGCTGCATACACAGGCTTCATGTCCAATCCAGGCACGAGCTCGACGTGTGCTCCAGTAAACCTGCAATTCAAACATCTGTGTACAGCCGTGAGGATATTGACGGGAGCAGAGATGCCCAATGGCTCTATTCAGAGTGTGAAAATTACTAATGTGCACAAGTCGGGAACCTACGACATGGCTACTTCGAAATGGACGCTCGACGTGGAAACCACCGACTACTCTATAGCTCCAAACTATCCTACCACCACAACCACGCCCAACGGCACAATACTATACAACGGTGAGGCGGCTTTCATGCTGCTGCCACAGAGATTGGACAAGGACAGCAAGCTCGAAGTGGTGTATAAAGATAAGAATTCGGGTAAAGAACGAACCATTAGCGCGTCGCTCAATGGAGCTGAATGGCCTATGGGCAAAACCGTGACCTATAGGCTCTCGATTTCGCCTTACTACGAATTGGAATTTACCGAGGCCCCCAAACTGCAAGATGCCCACTATGTGATTTGTCCTATCAAAATAAGGTCGAAGTATCTGGAGAAGGGATGGACGCTGACATCAAAATCGCCAAAGGTGACGCTTTGCAAAGAGCTTACCGACTTGACCTCGCTTGGATACTGGGTGGAGGAAGACCGAGGCACGTCAAGCATTTCGGGCACAGGCGATGGCGAAGTGACGGTGTATGCCTTCCTTGAGGAGAACATAGATAGGGCAAACCGAAAGGTGGATCTTGAGCTTAAGCCAAACGACTATCCCAAACAGGCTCCTGTGGTATATACTATCGAACAGTTGTTCCCAAGCTGGAATACCGAAGGATTGGGTTGCGAGCGTTTCGAGGACAAGGTGTCGCCGTGGGGATTCTTGTGGGATAATTCGATGAAAATCACCTATGATATGAGTAAAGCTGGTGGCACCGGTTTTTGGGGTCCGTTTAGAAGATGGATTATGAAAATCCAGATTAAGTATTATGGTGATAAGTATCAGGACTATATCACTTATTCACAATCTTGGGGACAGCTGAAAACTGTTACTATCGACTTCAGTAAGGTGCCTAATCTTGATGTGTCGGACGATCCTGACGATGGAAACAAGAATACTTGGGAATTGTATAATTTCAATGGTGTTAGTGATGTGACCGGACTCATTAAGCAGCTGGAAGATTGGGGTGGAGTAGCAGATAAGCCTTTACCGGTTGACCCAGCAGAATATGCTGCCCGAATGTGTATATTGAAGAATAAGTTCAATAAGGAATTGCTGGACACCGACGCACAAGGCAATAATACATATCGCCCGGTACTTAAGCGAGAAAACCTCGTGTGGTATTTGCCTGCCAAGAATGAGTATTCGAAGATAAAGGATTATGACTATCCGCTCTCTGGCGAGTATTGGACTTCCACGGCGTCGGATGTTGCCAACGACAACGAAAACGCTTATCAATATACCGAAGGCGTCGTAGGTGCGAAGTTGAGAATAAGAACCGCCAATCTGAAGCACCGTGCTGTGCGCAAGATGCCAGGAACAAAATAAAGGTTAGAGAAATAGAGTTCATTCCGCCTAAAAGTTAGGCATATATAAAGTTATGGAGTCTGCCGTATTTAGTAACTTCGGCGGTCTGCCATAACTTTTTTTATGCTCATTTGCTGATATGTTCAGCATGTGCAGTCTTGCAGTCTTAACACATTTTGCAGGGACAGAAACATACTGTGTATTCGGTCTTCCATCCGCGCAAGGCAAAGATATCGTCATACAACGATACACACCTGTTTGCGCGGATATTAAAATGCCGACTGTGCTTCTCTACCAATAGTTTCTCACTGATATTTTTAGTTACTTTGTATTGATACTTCTTTGTCAAATAAACCTAACTCGTTAGACACTTTGTTGGACGAATGAGACGAAAAGATATGCAATGATTAGACTGATTAGACCAGCTGATCATTGCATATTTTTTTCTTTTGGCATCCTTTTTTTTCGCTTTACCTTTGCTCATGGATTTCAGAACCATCGCCGAGTTCTGAAGTTCGTGGACATTCCTGTGTATGCCATGTTGTAAGTGGGACATAAGAATGATATTGCCATCCACTCGCTCTTTGACAAGGTTGAAACAACAAGAATGATGGTCTTCTGCCATGAAAATCACATTTTGTATTCAAAACATAGTATTAACCATTTTAATAGTTATAGCATATGAAAAAAACTAATGAAAAGGTTGTCGGTAGCAAGGCTGCTGCCAACATGGTGGCATCTAATGTTGCCAATCATGAGAACGCCATCCGGGTGATGGTATTTGAGTGCTCTGAGTTCGGATGCATCCGCATCTTGACCGACGAGAAAGGTGAGCCTCAGTTTTGCGGAAATGACGTGTGCAAAGCTCTTGGATATGACCAGGCCCGCAAAGCTATCTTGCGCCATGTGAAGCCTACTGACGGTACGAAACGTACCGCGAGTGTGACTATACGAAGAAACGGATCTGTGTATGAACAAAAACGCAGTTTGCATTTCGTCAACGAGAGCGGATTCTATGCGCTGGTGCTTGGCTCGAAGCTCCCCACAGCGCAGCGGTTCAAGCATTGGGTCACCTCGGTGGTGCTGCCGCAAATTCGCAAGACGGGCGGGTTCATTCCGCTCCACGAAGGCGAGAGCGATGAGGCGGTCGTCCGCAAGACTGAGGAGATCCTTCGCAAGACGCTTCGGGAAAAAGATTCCTTCATAGCCCAGCAGAACAAGCTCATCAGCGAGCAGAAAGTGCTCTTGGAGCAAAAGAACAGACGGATCGCTGAGCAGGATGTGGAAATCGACCGGCTGCTGCCCAAGGCTCTCTACGCCGACAGCGTGCTTGAAAGTATCTCGTGCTACACCACCACGCAGATAGCCAAGGAATTGGGGATGACGGCGCAGGAACTGAACCGCTGGCTTTGCGCTGAACGGATTCAGTACTACCAGAGCGGACAGTATATGCTCTATGCCGACTATGCCCACCGCGGACTGGCGAAGAGCCGAACCCACTATGACCTCTTTGTGGGAAGAGACACCGTGCTAACCCGCATGTACCTCGTGTGGACGGAGAAGGGACGGGAGTTTATACATCTGAGGGCTAAAGGAGTTAGGGAGTTAAGGAGTTAAGGAGTTAAGACAACAGTCTTTGTGGGTGTTTCATTACACAAACTTCCCTTAACTTCCGAAAATATGAAACTTCAATTACAAATTAAACATTAAAAAAACATGGAAACAATGATCATGAAAGTAGTGATGCAGGGAGAGACTTCCCTCGTCGATTCGCAGAAGAGTGAGAACGGAAAACTCGCCAAGTGCAACATCGTGTTGCAGGAGTTTGGCGGAAAGTTTGAAAACCAGTTTGCCGCGGTGATGCTTGGCAAGGATGCACAACTTAGGTTCTATGCCGGAGAGGTGGTCGTGGTGAAACTGCGCTTTCAGACCCATGAGTATCAGGGACAGGTGTATCAGGACATCCTGGTGCAGGACATCGAAAAAATAATTAAACATTAAATACGATACAACCATGGCTTTTGGAATATCACAAAGCGTAAGGAGCAGGGAGGTGCAAGTATGCACCCCCGAGCTCTTCCACCAGGCTACTAAGAGCAGCAGGGTGAAGGACGTATGCGCACAGATAGAGGATGCACTGGAGCGCAAACGCCGGGGAGAGATAGGGCAGGAAGACTACGACACGATGAAGACACGGCTCAAGAGCCAGTTGCCCATACTCACGCCCCACGCCACCTTTCGCAATGGCCGACGACTCAACGCCGACGCCATACCCAGCGGACTCAGCATCTACGACAAAGACCACATCGCCGACCCTACGGGATGGTGGAAAGCAAAGAGCGAAGAACTGAGAGTGAAGAATCCTCAGGTGCTGGCGAGAATACTGCTCGTGCACGTCACACCGTCGTTGGAGGGCCTCAGGCTCGTCTTCGTCATGCCAGAGGGCATGAACCTGGCAGAGGCTCAGAAGTGGATGTCGCAACAGCTCGGCGACGAGGAGTACGACGTGTGTGTGAAAGACCTGGCACGGCCGTCGTTCATCGTGCCCGAAGAATACATCCTCTTCATCGACGAGGCACGGCTCTTCGCAGAGGTGGAAACCCCTTCGGATGCTGACGATGCTGCCCCTCATGCGAATACCCACGAAAACACTAACCACAACACAAATGAAAATGAAAACAAGACCGAAAAAGAACATCGACCTGAGAGCGATAATAGCTCTGCTGCTCTTCCTGCTGGCACTGCTGTTGAGCATGCCCAGTCTGCTAATCATGATTGTGCTGATGATCATCATCTCGGCAATCATGGAGTGGATCAAGATCATGGCGGAGAGGAGAAGCAACAAGACTTCGCCCAAGAATACGACGGAATCTCCTACGAGGCGATAACAAGCAAGCTCGTAGAACTGCTCGGAGGGGAGCCACAGCACGGCTCACGCAACTCGTTTATCTTCACGCTGAGCTGCTATCTGCGCTATCTGTGCGACGACAACGCCACGTGGATCAAACAGGTGATTCCCACTTTTGGCGAGGAGAAGAAGCGAGCCTTCACCACCGTCGACAGCGCTTGTCAGAGAAAGCAGTCGCACCGCATGCCGATGATTGTGCGCAAGGCCATCAGCCTGTGCCAGCAAGAGCAGGCAAGGGGGAAAGCCGCCGACTATGATGCCGACGAGTTTGGCGACATCCTGAACCCCGACTCCTACTTCTATCGCATACACGAGATGCCACAGAAACTGCCCCGCCTCATCCGTCTGCTCGTGAGCAAGACGCCTGCCATCTATCAGCCTGCCGTGTCGCAAGCCGTCTTCCCAGCCCTGGCAAGCCATCTGTGCGACACCCGCTTCCGCTACGTCGACAACGTGGAGCATGAGGCCACGCTGATGAACATCCTCTGTGCTCCCACAGGAAGCGGCAAGGAGAGCATCACCCAGCCCATCAACCGCATCATGGCGGACATCAGGGCACGCGACGCCCAGCAACGTGAGCGGGAGAGGGCATGGAAGGACGAATGCAATCGCAAAGGCTCCAACAAGGACAAGCGAGAGCGACCCGAAGGACTCGTCATCCAGGAGGTGAACATCGACATGACCAACCCTGCCTTCGTGCTGCGTATGAAGGAGGCTGAACGGCACTTCCTCTATGCCAAAGTGAATGAGCTGAACCTCTTCGATGCCCTCAAGGGCAAGACCAACCAGCACTTCCGCATCATGGAGCTGGCTTTCGACCTGGGCAACTATGGACAAGACCGAGTGGGCGTGCAGTCGGTGACCGAGACCGTGAAGGTGCGCTTCAACTGGAATGCCTGTTGCACACCGAAGAAGTGTCGTGACTACTTTCGAAGGGTGGTGACCGACGGACCCGTGAGCCGCATCTCGTTTGCCACCATCGAGCGACGCCCGTGCGGTTCGGAGATTCCCGTCTATGGCTCCTACGATGCCTCCTTCGACGAGGAGCTGAAACCCTACATCGACAACCTGTTGAAGGCCCGCGGACTGGTGGACTGCCCCCAGGCTCTCCGGCTCGCCCGCAAGCTGATGGAGGAGAACGCTGAGTTTGCCCGTCTGTCGCAGAACTATGTGTTCGAGAACCTTTCCTTCCGTGCCAACGTCATCGCCTACCTCAAGGCCTGTGTGCTGTATGTCGCCAACGGCATGAAGTGGGAGAAGTCGATAGAGGACTTCGTGCGCTGGAGCGAGCGTTACGACCTGTGGTGCAAGCTGAAGCTCTTCGGACAAATGATCTACGATGCCGATGGCGAGCAAGACAAGGTGAGCCGCACAGCACCCAACGGTCCTAAGAACCTGCTGTCGCTCTTGCCCGACGAGTTCACCATGGACGACTACGTGAAGGTGCGGCGTGCTCAGGGCTTCGACAACGACAACGCCAGGCGCATCAGGGATGCCATACACCAATGGGTGCACCGTGGATATGTGGCTAAGGTGGAAGGTGCTGACACTGACACTGACAGTCCGATTTTCCGCAAGGTGAAGTTCTTGAAAGGATGAGAGTTTTTCATAAAAACACTAAACATTAAACGTTATCTTAGAGATGGAAATCATATTGAAACGCATAGCCAAGAGAGCTACTTACACCATCGGCCGACTGTATATCCTGCCCGATGGAAGTGTGGAACGAGAGTTGATACCCGGCAGGAGGAGGGAAGACAAGCGCACTGTGCGCTGCAGTGTGGACGAGAGCCTGCTCACCACAGAGCATTACTTCTGCGACACCCTGGAGCCTACATGGCGCAACCTGCTGGGCATTCCGCTTGCCCCGAGGGAGGTGGATGCTCGCCACGGCAGGGTGTCGGGCAAGATGGCCCGCAAGGTGCAGGGCAAGACGGCTATCCCCGAAGGCTCTTACACCGTGGTGGTGAGCAAGTCGCCACGATTCAAGAGATGGTTGCCCCTACTCGTGGGCGTGCCCCTCTTTGAGGGCATACGCATCCATGCTGGCAACTATCCTGACGACACGCAGGGCTGCATCCTGGTGGGTGAAAACAAAATGGTGGGCATGGTGGTGAACTCGCAACAGTGGTTGCGCCAACTCATCGACCTCATCACCCAGGCTCAGCAGAACGAAGAGAGCATCTGGATCACCGTGGTGTGAAAGAGCGTTTAGGCTTGCCTGTCTCGGTGAGGGGCAGGTGGTCGATGTGCAGAAACTCCCGTGGCACCCAGTATTTGGGCAGGGTGTTTCTGCATATTTCTTCAATGTGGGTCAGGTCGGCCGACTCGGTGAGGAGGATGGCTTTTTCGCCCAGCATCTCATCTTGTTTCTTGACGATCATGAAGGGCGCCGACAGGTGCGGACGCAAGGTTTCCTCCACATCCTCGATCTGGATCTTGATGCCTCCACTGCACACCACGTTGTCCTTGCGGCCCTTGATGCGGAAGAGCGTCTTGCCCGTGCGGTCGTCGGTGCGTAGCAGGGCGATGTCGTTGGTGACAAGGGGTTCGGCACATACCTCGGGGGCGTCGATGACAAGGCATCCCTCGGCATTGAGGCTCACCTCCACACCATCGAAGGGGGTATACCAGAGGCTGGCATCAGGACCATTGAGGCGGCGCAGGGCGATGTGCGACAGGGTCTCGGTCATGCCATAGGTGCTCCATACGGCATTGGGCAGGGGCTTGATCATCTGTGCCAACTCGTCGCTGATGGCTCCTCCGCCTATGATGAGGTGACGGATGTGCATGAGCCGTTCGCGCTCGCAGGGTACTTTCAGGGTGTTGTACACCTGCATGGGCACCATGGCGGCAAAGGTGAAGTGGGGCAGGGTTTCGTCGGCCAGGGGATGGCTGCTCGGGCGCACGGAGGTGAGCCGAAGGTCTCGCTGGAGGCTTCGCACCACCATCATCTTGCCTGCGATATAGTCGAGGGGCATGCAGAGCAGGGCGGTGTCGCCCGGCTTCAGTCCTAAGAAGTCGCAGGTGATGCGGGCTGAGTTGAGCATCCGCCTCTTCTCCACCATCAGGGGCTTGGGTTTGCCCGTAGATCCGCTGGTGTGTACCAGAATGCGGGGGGTGTCGTTGTGCCATTCGGCAAGAAAATCGTTCAGTTCCATAAGGGGAATTTTAATTTTTCAGGAGTTAAGTTTCAGGAGTTAAAGGAGTTAAGGAGTTAAAGGAGTTAAGACAACAGCTTAATGAATACACCCACAAAGACTATTGTCTTAACTCCTTTAACTCCTTAACTCCTGAACTTGCTAAACTTGAATGACAAAGATCTTCTCTCCTCTGATTTCCAAAGGCATGGGGATGTTGTCGGTGAAGAGTTGTCCGGTGCCAAGGCCCTGAGGCATGGAGACCCCGGGACCATAAGTCTTGGCGCAGAAATGGGCGATGGCACTGAGCCCCACGTTGCTCTCCAAGGCTGATGTGATCCAGCTCCCGATGCCCCGTTCGCTTGCCATCTGTATCCATTCGCGGCATCCGTAGATGCCTCCGTGGAGCGAGGGCTTCAGCACGATGTACTGAGGGTGTATGGTGTCGAGCAATGCCTGCTTCATCGATCGCACGTTCACGCCGATGAGCTCCTCGTCGAGGGCGATGGGCAGGGGTGACTCACGGCACAGGGCTGCCATCTTGGGCCACTGGTGCTGGCGTATGGGCTGCTCTATGGAGTGGATGTCGTACTGTGCCAGGGCTTCCAGTCGGCTCATGGCATTTTCGGGCGTGAAGCCACCGTTGGCATCCACGCGCAACTCTATCTGCTCCTTGCTGTACACCTGGCGTATGCGCTTGATGAGGTCGAGCTCCTTGAAGAAATCGATGGCGCCAATCTTCAGTTTCACGCAGTGGAATCCGCTCTTCAGTTTCTCCTCCAGTCGGGCGAGCATCTCGTCGTAGGTGCCCATCCATACCAGTCCGTTGATGGTGATGCCCTCCTCGCCCCGTGCGAAGGGTGTGTCGTAGAGGCTTGCCAGGTACGTCGCCCATGCCGGCACATCGATAGCGGGGCACTGACGGAAGAAATCGGCAAAGGCGGTCTCCAGTCCGAAGGTGATGCTGGGGTAGGCACGTATCATGTCGTAGGGTATACGCCCCATCTGTTCCACCATCTGGCACACCTGTCGGAGCGTGAGCTCGTATTCGGGCTTGGCGTCACAGCTCAGGTCGGGCAGGGTGGCACATTCGCCCACGCCCCTGATGCCCGGATGTTCTGCCGAGGTGAGGGTGAGGTAATAACTGTGCCGGGTGGTGTAGACACCCCGTGAGGTTCCGGCAGGCTGCTTGAAGTGGAGCGTGCGCTCCGATATGTCGATCTTGTACATCTTTTATTTTTTCTTCAGCTCATAGAGGTCCTTGCGGCGGTCGCGCAGGTTGCGCACGGCACCATAGGTGTGGAGCTCGTTGAGCAGGTTGAGGTCAACGTCGGATACGAGAATCATCTCGGTGTTGGGCGTAGCTTCCGATCGCTTGCCGTCGTTGGGGAAGGCGAAGTCGCAAGGCGTGAACACGGCACTCTGAGCATACTGTATGTCCATGTTGTGCACACGGGGCAGGTTGCCCACACTGCCCGCAATGGCCACATAGCACTCGTTCTCGATGGCACGGGCCTGGGCGCATACACGCACACGGGAGTAGGCGTTCTGGGTATCGGTCATGAAGGGCACGAAGAGTATCTGCATGCCGTCTTGAGCCATGAGGCGTGAGAGCTCGGGGAACTCCACGTCGTAACAGATCACGATGCCTATCTTGCCACAGTCGGTGTCGAAGGTCTGGATGCGGCTTCCACCGGTAAGACCCCAGCACTTTTGCTCGTCGGGGGTGACATGAATCTTCTCGTACATGTCCACACTTCCGTCGCGTCGGCACAGGAAGCCCACGTTGTAGAGGGCGCCGTCGTCCTTGACGTAAGGCATACTGCCCGTGATGATGTTGATGTTGTAGCTGATGGCAAGCTCACGGAACCGGTCGCGTATCTGCTCGGTGTACTGTGCCATCTGTCGGATGCTCTGTGCCTCGCCCATATTGTTGAATTTAGCCATCAGAGGGGCGTTGAAGTATTCGGGGAAGAGGATGAAGTCGCTCTTATAGTCGCTCACCGAATCGACGAAGAACTCCACCTGCTCGAAGAGGTCGTCGACGGAGGCATAGGGACGCATCTGCCACTGCACGAGACCGATGCGCACGGTGGGCTTGCGGTCTACATAGGAGTCCGTAGGTGGCTGATAGTAGATGTTGTCCCACTGCAACAGGGTGGCGCAGTGTTCGCTCTCCTCGTCGCTGGGCAGATAGTTGCGTATCACACGGCGCACGTGGAAGTCGTTGGACAGCTGGAAGGTGAGCACGGGGTCGTAGATTTCACGACTGCGCACTTTCTCGATGTACTCCTTGGGGCGCATCTGGTCGGCATACTTGTGATAGTTGGGTATGCGTCCGCCAAACATGATGGCCTTGAGGTTGAGTTTTTCGCACAGCTCCTTGCGGTATTCGTACATGCGTCGGGCCAGTCGGAGGCCACGATAGTCGGGGTGGATGAAGACCTCGATGCCATAGAGGATGTTGCCGTTGGCATCGTGGGTGTTGAAGGTTTCATTGCCTGTCACCTGGGCATAGGTGTGGTCGCCCTTCACCATGTTGTAGTTGACGATGATAGAGAGGGCGCAGCCCACGATCTTGTCGTCGACGATGATGACTACCTGACCTTCGGGAAAGATGGTAATGAGCTTTTTGATTTGAGAACGTGTCCAGAAAACGTCCGAGTCGGCATAAATGCGCTTGAACGATTTCGCCAGTTGGTCGTAATCCTCCATGTGGAGGTTGCGCAAACTTACTTTTTCGATTTTGCGTGTTGAGTCCATTGTTTTCTACTGTTATTGACTTATTCGGGTGCAAAATTACAGCAAAAAACTGATATAGAGAAAGAAAAGAGAAAGTTTTTATAATCTAACTCAAGTTTCGCAAGTAAGCCCCACACGCCCTGAAAGGGCAGAAGCTCCTAGCCCAGGGCATCGCCCTGGGTGTTTATGGACGCAAACCTGTCGCCCTGTAAGGGCAAAAACTTTCAAATACCTGGCAATATACAAAGCTTTTGCCCTTACAGGGCGCCTTGTTGATTGCCATTATACCCAGGGCGATGCCCTGGGCTAGGAGCTTTTGGGC
>ULUP01005008.1_pt1 | contig 14057 bp, 18 predicted proteins | sample 1958581 | NCBI WGS metagenome assembly ULUP01 (sample SAMEA4835763, study PRJEB28245) | human gut metagenome | biome: gut microbiome; material: fecal sample | place: Denmark | collected 2008 | reverse complement strand
CGCGTGAGGGGAGGGAACTTACGATGGAAGTATTCACTATCGTCGCCAATGAGGTCATTGGCTTATCCGCAACGGAATGCACACTGATGCAATTCAGCTACAATCCGGAGCAAATCCATGACCCCGAAACGGTCCTGCGCAGTGCTGTCATGGACTATCTCAAGACGGATGAAGGCAAACGACAGCTGGAAATCAACTGTGGTTGCTGGAACTGGGGCGATGTCGATGACATTCCCGGCTCGTTCTTCTTGAACTATGGTCTGACTAAAATCGCTCCGCCGGATGTGAATGTTGTCGTCGACCGCAACGAGAACTTCATGGACGACTACGAGGATTGCGAGGAAGAATAACAGAAAGGGCATGAAAAAATGCGTATTTATAGCGCAAACAACGTATTCATAGAAGTTACGCGCCGATGCAATATGTGCTGTGCGCACTGCCTGCGCGGAGATGCCGAAAGCATCGATATTCAGGAGAAGTACATCGATGCTTTTCTCGACAACTTTGAGAAGGGAGCTTATATCAGCTCTCTTACCTTTACCGGTGGGGAAATCTCTCTGAATATACCGGCAATTCGATACACCTTGAAAGCTGTCAAAGAGCGCGGTATCGCCGTTGGAAGCTTTTACATGGTCACTAACGGAAAAGCTGTCGATAAGATGGCTGACCTTGCTATGGCGAGTCTGGAGTGGTGGGCCTACTGCGATGAAAAAGATGACTATATGTGCGGTCTTTGCATCAGCAGTGATAACTTCCACGAAGCAATCCCATATGAAAGTGAAAGTATCCTTAGTGGCTTGAAATATAACCGTAACGATAAGGTAACGGACTTCCATCTGGCTTATTTACTGAACGAAGGGCGTGCTAAGAATCTCGATTCGAATATCTATAAGAAGCGTGAACCTCATGTAGACAAGCTCGAATACGAATTCAACAAAACCGGCGATATCGACTTTTACAGCGGCGAGCTGTACTTGAACGCCATCGGTGATGTCGTTTCCGGCTGCGATTGGTCCTACAAGTCGCAGAAGAAATATCGTTTTGGTAATGTAATGAACAAAAACTGGCTGGAAAACATTTCCAACAGCGAGTTGTACATTGCAAGCTAAACCATATCACTTATACATTGCCACTGTTTTCCTACAGAAACGGTGGCTTTTTTAGAAAAGGAGACCACAAATGACTGAAGCAAAAGACATGTTTGAACAAATCAGCGCCATCTTAACCGATAAGAAAGATAAGCCGTTTTCTTATGAGGAGCTTGCAGCAATGCTCAAAACTGACCCTGATGCCCTCAAAACCTTTGATGAGGTCTATAAGACACAGGTTCTTGAAAGCGGAGAGCTGCATGAAAATATGCTCCAGTGGGATACAGCTACAGTCAAAGCAATTCTCGACAAAAATGTTCTACTACAACATGTTCCGTCAAGGTCTTGACATCCTCGACCTTGATGACTTCACTTATCAGATGCTTGAGATGAACCCCAACTCTATGGGCTTCTGGTTTCCTCCTCTGGTAGAGGGATTGTACGGCAGCGCATTTTTCAAGGTTCCGGACACAAAAATTCTTCGCGTACCTATCACCATGCTGCAGCTTACCCGCCTTGGTTTCGAGACGTTGAATCCCGTTACAAAGGAAATCGTGAACCGTTATTGCCAGAAAGTCTTCCATCTTGATGGATACGAAGACTATTTTATCAAAACGGGCACGTATTCTTCCAAATACGAATTCCGCAACGCTCATATCCATAACCCGAAGGAAATCAATGAGATGGGCGAGTATTTCTTGTTTTTGAATCATCTGACATGCTCGATGGCATCCCCTCTGAACAATCGCTGCTTCTACGGCGCGAACACCACGAACGAGTGGGTCGTCAGAGAATACATCAAGGACAAAGAAAATAACCCCACCATCTACAACGGTTTGCCGCTGCACACTGAATATCGCGTGTTTGTGGATTTTGATACAAAGGAAATCCTTGGCGCAAGTCCTTATTGGCGCAGCGATGTTATGAAGAACGAATTCAAAAAAGTCAGCAGCCCACAGGAACGCCATGATTATGTTGTCTACAAGATGCATGAAGACATTCTGAACCAGCGTTACCACGAAAGCGTTCAAACTGTTCTGGCTGAACTGAAGAAGGTTATTCCTCGCATTGAGTTGACGGGGCAGTGGAGCGTCGATGTAATGCGCAACGGCAATGATTACTACATCATTGATATGGCGCTTGCTGAGAACTCTGCTCTGAATGACTGCGTGCCGAGTAACCGCCTTCGTGCTTATCCGCAGCAGTGGCTGCCGGGTGAATCGAACAGCTGATACTCCTAGAACGAAACTTTGATTCGGATTCTTTCAGCAGAAAGCGTAGGAACCAAAATCATACGAAATGATTGTGTTAACACATAAAAACAAGTATAATATATGCAAGGAAGTGATAATAATGGTTCTGTATCATGGCAGCGATGTAATAGTCCGCAACCCTGAGGTCAGAAAAACAAGGTACGCCAAAGATTTTTCATGGGGATTCTATTGCACTAGCAACTACGAACAAGCCGCTCGCTGGTCAAAAAAAGGCAGGTCTCGTGGTATTGTCAACGTGTTTGAATATACAGAATCTCCCATGCTAAATATTAAGAAATTCCCCGAAATGAGTGATGAGTGGCTTGATTTTATTGCTATATGTCGCTCGGGCAAACATCATGACTATGATATTGTGGAAGGACCCATGGCGGATGACACCATTTGGAACTACGTCAACGACTTTCTAAGCGGTGATATTAGCCGTGAAGCTTTTTGGGCGTTGGCAAAATTCAAGCATCCCACGCATCAAATCAGCTTTCACACGGAAGTCGCTTTGAAATGTCTCTCTTTTAAGGAGGCGATTGAAGTATGACTGAAACTGCAACCTACAGCAAAAACGATGTCTTTTATACCTGCAGCCTGATTGAATATATCGGCCGCGTTACGAGGAATCATCGCAAGGATGTGGTTTCTGCTCTTGGCACAAACGGAGTCAAGGCAATTCTCGACTCAGCGGATGCGTTTCACTGCCAGAGCTTTGAGCAATCTGCCGATGAAATTTGTGAGCTTTTTCCTGTGCCGGAAGGAACGTATGATACGGTGTCTAACTGCCACTACAAGGTTCCATCTTATACAGATATCGGAAAAGTGTACCAGCGCATCATCTTTGACTGTACTAGCACTCCTGGTGTCCAGGATGTAATTGATGTATTTTCCTCGTTCATTAGCGATGACATCTCAGATTTTAATACTGCAACTTACTATTGTAATCCGAGCTATTTGTACCACTCATACAAGGCCGGAAAACTACTGGATTGATTTTCAAAAGCAATAGCAATCAAGACCACTGCCCCAAAAAGGGTGGTGGTCTTATTTTTTTGCACAATACTTACCATAAATTACCAGAAAGAAAAACATTGTGCATCTGTGCGAATTGCATATAATGCAAAATATAGAACGAAAGGCATCAAAAAACATCGTTGGTCGGGCAAAATCCGACCGAAAGGCTAGGGCGGGCTCAGTTTTGAACCTGCTCTTTCTTTTTATCGGAGGCTTTATGTCAAACAAAGAAGAACGCATGAACCGCAATAAAAGCATCATCGAAGATTACAAAAATGGAAAGCCGATTTTAGAAATCGCGAGGGAATATAATCTTTCAGAAACGATGTGCTACAAGATTCTAAAAGGTACGCAGGAGCCGCCTCGTTATTTTGAAAAAAAGAGGAAGAAACTTACCACTCGAAATGAGCAAATTGTTAAACAGTATAAAGGCGGTATGACGGCCAGAGAATTGGGCAAGATGTACGGCATTTCCATGCAGCGTATTTATGCAATCTTGCATTCGAGCGGAGAGTACGAAAGCCAAAAATACAATCATATTGAAACGGCTCTCAAAAAAGAGAAAAAGATGCGGAACCAAACTTTTCTTGATGCTTACAAGAAAAATCCTCGAAAATCGATTATTGAGTTGAGCAGGGAGGTAAATATCAGCCCTTCACTAGGTTACCTTATCCTTCATCAAAATGGGATTTACCAGTATAACGTAAAAGCCAGAGCTAAGGAGAATAGCGAAAATGCCGATTAACAAGATTACCCACGTGTGTCTAACTCATGACAAAGTCAGGGCGCGAAATGAAAAGATGCTGGAGGATGCCAAGAACGGTATGTCCCAGGAACAGCTGGCCGAAAAGTATCAAATTTGTGTTTCTACTGTCCGATATAGTCTGAAGGACTTTTACAAAGAACAGGCCCGGCAGAGGAAAGCAAAGAAGAAAGCCTGGCAAACCCAGATGATTCATGAATATGAGATGGGCGCAAAATCTCCGGAGCTCCAGGAAAAATACGGCATCAGTGGAACGCTCTTTTATCGGATTCTTCATGCGCACGGAAAGAATGGCCGACAAATCCACAGCCAAAACCGTATCGAGACTGGCAAGAAAAGAAACGCCGAGATGGTCAGGAAATACAAAAACGGCGTTTCTGTCAAAGAGCTTGCGGAAGAATACGGGCTCAAAAAGGGAAGCGTATATCGCGCCATGAAGCGGTATAGTCCAGGCCCAGGGAAAAGTAAAAGTTGTCAAAGTGAGGAATAATTGCATGGCTGCATCAAAGAAAGATGTTGCGAAGCAGCAGGTCAAAGAAGACCGCGAAAAGGTTCGGGAAATGTATCTTTCTGGCAAAACTGTCAAGGAAATCGCCAAGGAAACGTATTTTTCAAGCTCTTATTGCTATGCCATGGTGAGAGACCTAGCAAAAGAAAAGAATCTTGCAAAGAAAGCAAAAAGAGCACCTCTCAACGAAGCTATGATTCAAGATGCGAAAGCCGGGATGACGGTTGCTGAAATCGCAAAGAAGCATGGCGTGACCTATCAGCAGTGCTACTATACTGTTTCCGAATACGCTCAAGCTACGATTAAGAAGAACAAGAAAAAGCAGTCTGCTGCCACGAAAGTTCGCAATGCGGCTATGTTGGAAGATGCGAAAGCCGGAATGACTGATAAGGAAATCGCCAAAAAATACTTTTTGTCTCGAAGCAGTGTCCGTACCGTCCTTGCAGGGCATTTACATACAAATTCCAAAAAGTTGGATGAAAGGCGCAAGGCGATTCTTGCGGATTATGAGGCAGGAACGTCCTCAAAAGACATCTGTGAGAAATACGGTATTTCAAAATCCACTCTTTACAAGGACATGCGCCAAATTGGAAAAACCTGTCAGGAATACTATCACAAGGCGCTGAAAGACAAGACCAATCAAAGGAATTCCGATATTCGAAGCAAAATCGAAAGAGGGGTCTCGGTCAGCACTATTGCCAAAGAATACGGAATCTCTAAAACGGCGATTTATGAAACGTTTCATCAGGAAAATGTCAGAGCTGGAATTTTACAGAAACGCGGCCGTCCGCGAAAAAACACGGAACGTAATGCACTGATTGCTAAACGCCACAGGGAAGGCGAGAAGGTGCAGGCGCTTGCCACTGAATATAATCTCTCTGTTTCGACGGTAAACACTATTTGCAGTAGAAACAAAAATCAGAATATTGCATCACATTAACAGGCTGCCATTTGGCGGCCTTTTCTTTTTTGGAGGAAAATAACAATGACCGATGACGTATGGAATTTGATTCGATTTGTGGTGGATGGCGACATCCGAAATGCACAGACTCAGTGCCGAATCATGCTTGAAAAGAATGTCCCTGAAAAAGATGCCCGGTTTAAGGAGGCTGAACTCAAAAAGCTGAATCTTTTGAAACCGGAACTCATTCAGCTGCCTGCCAACCTGGAAAGTCTCTTGATTGCGGAGGACGCTACAAATTTCCCGGAAAGCCGGTTCCTGCTCCGCGAGGAGGAAGAAACAGTCATCAACAAGCTCTTGGCCACCAGAAAAGCAGCTTTAGCCATCAAGGAGCTTGGCATCCACTATACTTGCTCTTTGCTTTTGACGGGCCTTCCTGGTGTTGGTAAGACTGAATTGGCCCGCTACATTGCACACAAGGCGAATTTACCGTTTGTTTTCCTGAAATTCTCTGGCCTTGTCAATTCTGCTCTTGGCCGGACACAGCAGAACATCGGCAGAGTGTTCGATTACGCAAAGCGCACGCCTTGTGTTCTTTGTGTTGATGAAATTGATGCCATCGGAATGTGCCGTGGCAGCCGCGATGATGTCGCTGAAATGAGCCGCGTCACCATCGCATTGATGCAGGAACTTGACCGGCTCCCGAATGACGTCATTCTCATTGGCACTACAAACCGCGTCGATAACCTTGACGAAGCCCTCATTCGCCGATTCACTTTCAAACACCGCGTCAAGCCTTTAGGCGACGATGACATGAAAGAACTGTGCAAGAAGTTCCTTGCTTCGGCAGACTATCCCTTCACGGAATCCGAACTCGACGAACTCTGCCATTCGCTGCGTGAACAGCGGACGGCCAGCGCCGTTGTCAATGCCTGTACAGAACGTATCGTTGCACATATCGTATCGCAGCTGCCTAAAAATTCGGCAGATGCCGTGTAAAAGTATGATAGCCTGGGAAGAAAGCCCTCGTCAGTTTAAGATGTCAAAGCAGCTTGATGAGGGAAAATTCGGAGAAGACTTGGCTCGCAAATTCCTTAACGACCCGATTATCAAAGTGAATCATGGCATTAGCCATTACGATGACGTGACTCAGGATAAATCATATCAAGACAAAGATACCGATTTCATTGTCTGGAAGAAGAATGGTAAGACCTTTGGCCTGGAAGCGAAAGTGGACAGTCACAATACCGGAAATTTCTACCTGGAAACCTCGGTGGACTACTTCTCCATGGTGCCTGACGCTCTGAACGAACAACGGGTGGCGCGGCGGTATCGGGATGGCATCGACCCTTTATGGCACACCCCGGGCTGGGTATACAGGAGTGGTGCGGACCAGATTCTCTATTATTTCAGAACCACGCAGCTGCTTTACATTTTCTCCCGCGTTGATGTCTGGTTCTATGCTGAAAAGCTGATGCGCGGTGGAATCCATCTCGACCCCGGAATCAGAAAGCCAAAAATGTATTCTGCCGAAAATATCAGTGAACGCAATGGTTCCACTCTCTTCTTTGCCAACGGCTTATGCGTGAATGCTGAGCAGACATACAAGGCTTTAGGGGCGCAAAAAAGAGTCATTAAATACCAGGTTGAGAACCCTGATTCAGACGTTCCAACGTTCAGCTTTTGCCCTTTCAAATTATGAATTTTTCGCTAACAATCGTTAGAAAATCACACTTCAGTCTGACGGAAGAGTATAATTAAAGTATGGAAAGAGAGGACAAAAAATCATGAACCAAATCAACGTTGTCACGATTGGAAAACTCATTGAAGCGCATCGAGACGGTGACGAGCAGAAGTTCAAAACCTACGTCGATTTTATTGTAAAAGCCTACGAAGAGCAGGAGAACGACCGTGCCGCACGAATCATTCGAAGCAGCTATACGGGTGACTACGGTGAGCAGGGGAAAGTTGTTCTGGATGAAGCAGTCAAACAGACTGTGCATTATGAGACAGGTTGGTACGAACCCGAAATCTTAGGCTCTGGTGGTTCCTATCGCGGAGTTACAAAAACAAGCTCAGAGGAAGAAGCTCTGCAACAGCTACAAAAGCACACGGTGAACTATGCACAACGTATCACTGTATATAAGAAAGACGGCAAAACCGTAAAACGAGAAGTCGCTGAGTACGACCAGTGGGAAAAGAAGTGGATGAGTTAATCATGAAGCACAAAATCTCGGAAACCGGCGCTCGGATGCTTAAATATCAAGAGCAGCTTGCCGACGAATACAAGTACAAGCCCATCCCACGTACCTTTTTCAAGGATGTGCGGGTAGAATTTGAAGAAACTTTGCCGGAATGGTGCAATATGTCCGGCGATACGACCAAACTCGAAACCAGAAGCGGCACGGTCATTGCCAGCGGGTATAACCGAATCGTGATTGGCGACTACGGCGCATTCGTTGAGTTTTCGCGTGCCCAAGCAAATGCACGTCATTTGAAAATCAAAGAGGGGCAGAGCTATCGTATCGAAGACCCGCGCTATGCCGAACATGTGAAATATCTTTGGCTCACAGCGGACGATAACTCTGACGTGAAAGTATACGACCAAAAACGCTCGGTTGAGTACGCTGACTACAAGCCGGGGATGCTGTATGTCAGCGTGTACGAGGTGTTTCCAGCGGAAACTGATGCCGGATTATCATGACGAGCACTGTGCTTTCGACAGCAAGCCAATCAAGCATACACAGTGGGTGCGTTTTCTTGGGAAGGACTAACCATAGGGGCAGGAAGATTCCATTGCCGACCTGTACGCGAAAAGTGGCGCTGTGGTTTCCATGGTAGGTTCGGCTAAAGATTTGCTGACTTTCCTGCAATCTGCCGGAACCACAAGGCATTTTTGATGCGTTAGCCCCAACCACTATATATAGTGGTATCTTAATGTTTGTTTACAATTTAGACACTATATATTGTGTCTTTTCATTGACCGGATACCACATATATGGTATAATACAATTGTTCTCAGGAAGAGGAACGGCTCCTGAGACATCAAGGTTTTCCTTTCCCCAATCTTGGTCGCATGGCTTCATTTGAGCTGACACAGGTGAAGCGTGAAAATCATCCGTTTCATAGTAATATCCTTCCTTTCATACCTCTTTATTTCCCATTTGGCGCGGGTAACTCCGCGCCAGCCGTCCAAGCAAACAGCCTCCACGCGGCGGACGGTGGGCAACAGATGTTTCCGTGTTCCGGGCATCTGGCTAATGTTTGTATTTGCTGGTTTAGCTCAGCTGGTAGAGCAACTGATTTGTAATCAGTCGGTCATCGGTTCAAGTCCGATTTCCAGCTCCAGACGCTATCCGTTGGATGTATCGAAGTCACATGATACGATGCTATACACAACATCTGGCGGACAGCATGCCACCCATTAAGGCGGCCTCCTCGTGGCGGGTGGCGGACAGCGGCTCTTGCGGCTGCTGACGAATGTCTTAGAAGCATGCAAACGTACGAGCATCCCCGTCAAGTCGGGGCGCATCCAGACGCGACACAGCCGTAAAGGCGAGATTGCTGCACGGCAACTGGTAAGTTTCGCCGCAGTCTCACACACAGCCCAACGACAACCGTTAACCCGATTTGACAGGGAATCAACGACAGGGCTCAAAATTTGAAGTTGACCAACACCCAAGCGCTTTCTTGGATTCTCGCGTATCGTCAACGATGAGGTTCGCAAGATTGTCAGGTGGTGTGAAGATGACATCCGGGGATGACGACCTACTAAACGGATGTCATGGCGGGGCTAAGTGAGGGTTCACCCGCAATCTTATGCAGGTATCGTATAACGGCTAATACTCCGCCCCTCCAAGGCGGAGACGCGGGTTCGACCCCCGCTACTTGCTCCACACGTCGCAGTCACCGTACGCCACGACGTTAAACTTGGTGAGCATGGTCCACTTGTGGCCCGCAGTCCGAATGTCGATGAGACAGCCTCAAAAATAATAGACAAACAGGTGCTGTGCCTGAAAGTATTCGAAAGTCCCGGTGTTAGTCGCGAATAAGACCGGAAAACGGTGAAGAGGGTACAATACAGAATCTATCGGCGTGGCTGCCGAATGGTGCTGGATGCGAGTTGGCTTCTCGCTCAAGGGGTGACCAGCATAAAACACCCTATCGTGCTCGATTAGCTCAGTTGGTAGAGCAGCGCATTCGTAACGCGCAGGTCGGCAGTTCGAACCTGCCATCAAGCCCCATCACCAAATTAAGCGATAATAGGAAGGAGATGAATTCTATGGAACAGGCAATTATCAATGTTGAAGGTACGACTACCATAGAAACCGCTGCAGCAGCAAAAAAGCTGATTGAAATGTTTGGCAACCGGAACATCCGCGCCATCGCTGTCAACCGTGTAAACGACAAGAGCGACGAGGTCATTGTTGAGCTCGATTTCGTACCGGGTTTGGCACCGCATCTGCACGGCTTCACGCTTCAGGTTAATGGCTTGACATGTGGTTATGCTGGTACTGGTCCTTCCAATCTGTATGAAGTCCTGCAGGCGGCTGGCGTGAGTGAAGCTCAGGTAGCACGCGAGGACATCACTCAGAAGAGCACAAAAACCATTCCTCTGCGCCTGGAACGCGCCGTGACTCAGTACGGCGACTTCCAGTTTGCGTAACGCTATTTGGCGGGCTTGACCCGCCATCATGGAGGGATAGCTTAGCTGGATAAAGCACCTGCCGCAAAGCAGGGTATCGATGGTTCGAGGCCATCTCCCTTCTCCATCCAGACACCCTTTCGCTTCCTTTCGCCAAAGGTATCTGGGGTATTGTACTGCATTGCGTGTAGTACGGCCAATCAGGCGCGGAACTCCGAAACCATACCACGAAGAATTTTATCCTCTCCGCGCAGCATGGACATGCGATTTTACGGGGATAAATTCAAACCGAAATTGTGTCGAGTGGCGAAGACGGTTGCGACACTGGCGAAGCACATATCTGCTTCGTCAACCATCAATGAGAAAGCCTCCACGTGGCAGATGGTGGGCAACGCAGCAAAGCTGCGGCTGATTTCTTTCAAACCGGTATCTGAATAAATGCAGATAAATAGACGAAAAAATCAAAAAAGCAAAGGAGTACACAGCATGAGTAATCAGAAAATCATCAAAGCAATCGCAGGGATTGCAGCAGCCGGTATGATGGCAACTTGTCTGCCTGTCGCAGCGTTCGCAGCCACCGGTGACACCTACCATTTCTCTTTCAGCAATGGTTCTTCCCAGGACCTTGCTCCGGGCGGTTCTATGACGTTCCCGGCAAGTCAGTATGACTACGGCTACTGGATTACCCTGCAAGGCCATGGCGGGTATACCTACAAGTACTATCCCGGCGACACTCTGCCGTACGATGCAGTTGACCAGTGGTTCACCGCTGACGGCATCACTTCCTGTTATGCGGCTGAGGGTAATCCGCGTTCCATCACCATCAACTATCAGATTGACGGCAACACGGTGCTGACCGAAACTGACACCGCCACTTTCCCGGGCAGTGTTGATGGTCAGAGTGTTGAAGCCTGGACCACGGATTCCGGTGATACTTACACCGCATCCAGCAAGAGCCTGAACCATGACCGCCTGTTCTACTACCTGGGCGACGACATCCACGACAACGTCCTGACCCTGAAAGCCACTTCTGCATCCACTCCCGATGACGGCAAGGATGACAATACCGGCGACAGCGGCACCACCACTCCTGATGACAAGGGCGACGTTGTGACTCCTGATAAGGACAACACCGGCGAAGACAACACTTCTACCGGCTCCAATAAGGGTAACGGTACTACCACCACTACTCCGACCGCTCCTCGCAAAAACGTTGAGGTTTCTGAACATGGTGAAATTGCCGCCGCTATTGCCAATGGCACCTGGGGCAATGAGTACACCGTCTGCACCAGCTGTGGCTATCACAACTGGACCCGCAAGGGTAACGTTTACGTCTGTGACCATTGTGGTCATGAAGTCCTGACTGTTAAGGGCGCTGATGGCGTCAAGGGCTATGCTGGCACTCTGGCTGGCAACGAGCCCCAGTACGCTTCTACCTCTGAAGCTCAGGCTGCTGCTGAAAAGCGTGAAGCCGCTTATGCCGCTTCCATCGCTGCTCTGCAGGCACAGGTTGCCGCTCGTGAAGCTGCTTATGCCGCTTCCCTGGGCATCCACTAATTTGCCATCCTCTAACTAACGGTAATCGATAGTTTTTCCTCCTTGCTGTGGGGCGGGATTTCGGTCCCGCCCCATCCTTTTGTGGTCAGATGTCCGAGTGGTTTAAGGAACTGGTCTTGAAAACCAGCGATGCCGCAAACGTCCGTGGGTTCGAATCCCACTCTGGCCGCCATGTTTGCCGGGACTTCCCAGCTTTTTTGTTTTTGTGAGCAGCACAAGGCAACAGATTGCTATATCGAATAGGGTTGTGTATACTAGAGAAAAAGCAGATTAAGAGGATACGCCATGACAAAACAGTCTGACATTGAGATGGTTGCCAAAGCCAGAGCTTGGGCTGTTAAGGCTCATGCCGGGCAAAAAGACAGGGCTGGGAAGGATTATTTCAAAGCGCACGTTACGGTTGTAGCAGAAGGCGTAAAAGGTGACCCAATAGCCGAGGCTGTAGCATTTCTGCATGATACAGTCGAAGATACGTCCGTTACAATAGAAGACATCAGAACGGGGTTTCCAAAAGAGGTTGCTGACGCTGTGAGTGCGTTGACCCATAGCAAGGGTATATCGTATGCTGAATATCTTTGGTATATTCAGCAAAATTCGATTGCTGTCAAAGTAAAGCTCTCGGACCTTCGCAGCAATATGGACTTAACCAGGCTCCCTCACACTCCAACTGAAAGGGACTTGGAAAGAACCAGAAAATACAAGCGGGCATATACGATACTGTCATCGAGAGAAGGTATAAGCGCAGTTAATCCGTATGCACTGTACGACTACTTGCTGGCAAACAACTGGAGCGTCAAAAGGAAAAGCACGAGGACTCCCGTTCTGGAAACAACGAATGGCTCAGCTGAAATCAAGGTGCCCATCGACCTGGCTTTGGCTGACTATGAGTCCAGGATGGCTGAGGCTTTAAGCGAGTTGTGTTCGTGTGAGGACATACCGTTCTCGAATGCAATAGCGCGGATTACTGCTTGGAGACCGGTCAAACAATGAGCGCGGGCCTGCCATTATTTTTACGAAAAGCCTTGACTTTGGCTTTTACATATTGTATAATTAAGACGCTGAATTTGATGAAAGGAAAATTGCACGATGTTTGCTGCTATGATAAACAAACAGAATAAATTGCAAAAGCTGTGGAGCAATTGGAATCTCTTCGGCTGTTTTGTGTTGTCTGTTTGTGCAAATCATAGTGCAGTGATGGTTGAATAAAATCATCCAAGTATCGGTTGTTTTCCATACTCTGCACGATATGAGCACCTGTCAGACGCACAACGCCTGATGGGTGCTTTTTTGATGCAGAAAATCAGAATCAGGTCACTCTAATGCCGCTGGAGTGAATTCCAGCCAGGCTTATTAAAGTGTATGCTATTATACATAATGTATATTCGAGGATTCGCCAAGCGGTAAGGCACGGGAGATACCAATGGCAACTCAGCGCAAAACTGCCGTTATCTACGTCGAGGTCGGCGCAGACAAGAAGCAGGTCAAATTGGAGGACATCCAGAAGGCGGTCAAGGCTGTCGAAGGCACCAAGAATGCCTACGTCAACGCTGCCGACGCCGCAGTGTATTGTGTCGATGCTGACGGCAAGACCACGAAGGTCGAGCTGTAAAGCGTCTTTTCCCGTTGCCCGTTAAGCGGACGACTTCGTGGGAGTTTAGCTCAGCTGGGAGAGTATCTGCCTTACGAGCAGAGGGTCAGTGGTTCGAGTCCGCCAATTCCCACCAAAGGTTCCTGGCTTCCTAGAAAAAGCCAGTGGTGGAGCTGATGGGTTAATACCATCACAAAACAGTGCATGTGCTGCCAATCACATGCCTTTCATGGGCCCGTAATGGTTTTCGACAGGGTATGGAAGATTTCATGTCGCGGGTATGGTTCCGCCTCAAGGACCACCTTAAAAAGTAACTGACAACAATCGTTACGCTTCTCCTATCGCTGCTTAATTAAGCAGACGGAGACCAAAACAACGCACCATCTCGCGGGTAAGCGTGTGAGGTTCAAAGGTACGCAAGATATGTACGGCGCAGAATAAAACCGGAACCGTCTGAAGTCCAAGTACACCAAGACGTAAATCATGGTGAGCGTGGTCATCTGTCCGCTGCAAAAGGTTTGCCACACGACCAGACAAACAGTCCAAAGTTGTCAATCATGTGACTATCGCGTAAGTAATCATGGAATTGGATATATGCTGGACACGAGTTCGACTCTCGTCGGGTCCACCAGAATAGCGTATTTACGCTATATTTTAATTTAGGGCGGTGCAAAAACCGCCATCATGCTCCCGTAGCTCAGTTGGTTAGAGCATCTGACTGTTAATCAGAGGGT
>ULUP01020292.1_pt1 | contig 14086 bp, 8 predicted proteins | sample 1958581 | NCBI WGS metagenome assembly ULUP01 (sample SAMEA4835763, study PRJEB28245) | human gut metagenome | biome: gut microbiome; material: fecal sample | place: Denmark | collected 2008 | reverse complement strand
ATCATCTTGCTCTCGTCGCGCACGCCGATCTGGCGCAGCTCAATGCGGGTGTGGAAGATGCCGGCCAGGTCCTTGACCAGCTCCCGGAAGTCCACACGGCCGTCCGCCGTGAAGTAGAACATGATCTTGGAGCGATCAAGGGTGTACTCGGCCTCCACCAGCTTCATTTCCAGGCCGTGGCGTGCAATGCACTCCTGACAGGTGTGGTAGGCCCGTTTCTCGTCCTCGCGGTTCTGGCGCATCCGGCGCACATCCACGCTGTCGGCCATCCGGGTAATGGGCTTGAGGGCCTTGGGCACTGCCGTGTCGGCGATCTCCCGCACGCCCTGCACCACCTCGCCGCACTCAATGCCGCGGGCAGTTTCCACAATGACGTAATCCCCGGCCTTGATGTCAGCATCGGCGGGGTCAAAATAATAGCTTTTGCCGTTGTCCTTAAAACGGACAGAGATGACTTTTTTCATAGCATTCCTCTTTGGGGTGGTTGTTGTTCTCGTTGTATCTGAGTCGGGCTCCAAATGAGCCTGATATTCCATTCTGATGTTAGTATACCATAATCAAAACCACATTTCCACGAAAAAAATAAAATCGCCGCGTCCGGGCACCGTGTTCGGGCCCCCAAAAATTTGGCGGCGGGTGCAATGATCGGCCCGGCTCGTTCGTATACAACCTGATTTCGACATGAAAATTCTGGAAACGGGTCAAAAAATTGAGGAATTGAGCGGAGAATTCCCCGGTTGCGGAAAAGTATCTTAAGTTTTATAAAAGATTCACCAAGGGACTATTGCAACCCCCTCCCCCTCGTGTATAATAAGGATACTAAAGGAAATTTAAGCCCCGCTGCTTGGGGGGGCCTAAGAGAAACGGTAGGAAGAAATGGAAAAATTCAGTGTCAAAAAACCGTTTACGGTGCTGGTTGGGGTTGTCATGGTCCTGCTGCTGGGGTTCGTGGCCCTCAGCCACATGCAGACCAACCTGCTGCCGGACATCAGCACGCCGTACCTGATGGTGGTCACGGTTTACCCCGGTGCCAGCCCGGAGCGTGTGGAGAGCGAAGTCTCCGACGTGATGGAAAACGCCCTGGGTACCGTGGCGGGTGTGGACACCATCACCGCCACCTCGGCGGAAAACTACAGCCTGCTGCTGATGAAGTTCTCCGAGGGCACCGACATGAACAGTACCATGGTCAAGGTGTCCAACAAGGTGGACCAGACGGTGTCCAGCCTGCCAAGCAGCTGCCTGACCCCTTCCATCATTGAATACAGCATGAACATGAATGCCTTTATGACGGTTGCCATCAGCCGCGAGGGCAGTGATGTCTACGACCTCTCCGATTTCGTCAGCGGCACGCTGGTGCCCTATGTGGAGCGCAGGGGCGGCGTGTCCAGCATCTCGGCCAACGGCCTCATCGAGAAGATGGTGCAGGTGCAGCTGAGCCAGTCCAAGATCGACGTCATCAACGAGAAGCTGCTGGAGACCATCGACGTCCAGCTGGCGGCGGCCCATGAGCAGTTGGAAGCCGCCCAGGCCCAGATCGAAGCCGGCCGCAAGGAGTACGAAAAACAGCTGAAAAACTACGGCGACATGGTCTCCGATACCGTGATGGCCCAGATGGGCACCGAGGTGGGTGCCGCCGTGACCACCGTCCGGGATAAGGCGCAGGCCCTGCTGGACAGTGTGAACCAGCTGATCGCCGTGGTCAACGAGCCGGAGATCCAGCAGGCTTTGATCGAGGTGCGCGATGGCCTGCAGCATGTGGTGGACCAGTTCAACGAGACGGGAATGCGGGACATTGACTCCCTCATTTCCATCATCGGCGAGCTGCGCGATATCACCGATAAGCTCACCGTTGCCCTGCAGCAACTGCAGAACCGCCTGAACCTGGAAACGGGTGCCGACGGCAGCACCGCCGGAGATCTGGCGGGCGATCTGGAAGTGCAGCAGAGCATGAGCACCATCTATAAAACGCTGGAAGATACCATCAAGGCCATGGACAATGTGCCCGAGCTGATGAACACGTTCTCCCAGGCACTGGGCAGCTATTCCAGCCAGCAGCTCTCCGCGTACATGAAGTTTACCGAAGCCCGCGAGATGCTGAACAACTACCAGACCCAGTACGACGAGGCCAACGCCCAGTATGAGGCGGCCAAGGAGAAAGCCCTCGCCAGCGCCGATGTGGCCAAGCAGCTGGATATCGACACGCTGGCCACCCTCATCTACGCCCAGAACTTCTCCATGCCCGCCGGCTACGTCAAGGACTCCAGCGGAAAATCCTGGCTGCTGAAAGTTGGCGAGGAGTACGACAGCGTGGCCGATATCGAGGGCGCGCTGCTGCTCCATGTGGATGGCTTTGGCGACGTCCGCCTCTCCGATGTGGCGGATGTGGAAGTCATTGATAACGCCGAGGCCAGCTATACCCGTCTGAATGGCGAGCGGGCCGCCGTGCTTAAAATTTTCAAGAGCTCCACGGCCAGCGCCAGCACGGTTTCGGATAACTGTCTGGAAGCGTTCAAGGAGCTGGAAGCCCAGTACGACGGCCTGAAAGTGGTCGTTCTGTCTAACCAGGGCAACTACATTACCGTTATTGTTAAGAGCATCCTCACCAGCATGATCGTGGGTGCCGCTCTGGCCATCATCGTGCTGGCCATCTTCCTGAAAGATATCAAGCCCACCCTCGTGGTCGGCATCAGCATCCCTCTGTCCGTTCTGTTCGCCATCGTGCTGATGTACTTCACCGGGCTGGACCTCAACGTCATGACACTGGCGGGCCTCTCCCTCGGCATTGGTATGCTGGTGGATAACTCGGTCGTCGTCATTGAGAACATCTACCGTCTGCGGGGCCGGGGTGTCCCTGCACCCCGCGCGGCCGTGCAGGGCGCAAAGCAGGTGGGCATGTCCATTGTGGCCTCTACCCTCACCTCGGTCTGCGTCTTCGTACCCGTCATCTTCACCTCCGAGACGGTGCGCAACCTGATGCAGCCCATGTCTCTCTGCATCGGCTACTGCCTCATGGCCTCCCTCATCGTGGCCATTACCGTTGTCCCGGCGGCGTCCTCCACCGTGCTGAAAAAGGCCGAGCCCAAGAAGCTGGCCTGGTTTGAGAAAGTGCAGGACAAGTACGGCAAGAGCCTGGAGTGGTGCTTCCAGCACCGCGCCATCCCGCTGGGGGCTGCCATCGTTCTGCTGGCTTTCTGCGGCTGGCGGGTCTTCTCCATGGGCATCACCCTGCTGCCGGAGATCACCAGCAACGAGGCCATTGTGGAGATCTCGACCACGGCGGATATGAGCAAAGAGGATTCTTACGATGTGGCCGGGCAGGTGGTGGAAGCCCTGATGGCGGTGGACCATGTGGAAGAGGTGGGCATCACCACCGATACCAGCGTGGCCGGCATCGACGTTGGCCAGCTGGGCCTTCCCAAGGCTATTACCGACCTGCTGAACGCGGCCAACAGCTACGGCAGCTATAAGATCAATGTCAAACTGGATGAGAGCCTCTCCTCCACCCAGATCGAAACCGCCCGTCAGGCGCTGGAAGACGCCCTGGGCAGCGTGGAAAACTGCACCGGCACCGTGGAGATCAGCGGAATGCAGGAGCTCACCAGCATGATGTCCAACGGCCTCAGCGTCAAGGTCTACGGCCCCGACACGGCCACCATCACCCAGCTGGCCGATAAGGTCGTGGAGATGGTCAACAACACCGAGGGCTTTACCAACGCCACCACCGGCCTGGGCAACGGCGACGCCACCATTGAGCTGCAGATCGACCGTGATAAGGTCCGTGCCTATGGCCTGACCGTCGCGCAGGTGTATCAGCAGATCGCGGCGGACCTGACCACCACCACCACCGCCAAGACCCCCGTTGTGGTGGACGGCACTTCCATGACGGTCCAGATCACCGATAACCTGGACCCCGTCACCAAGGAAAACATGATGGGCATTTCCTTTGAGACCACCACCATGTCTGCCGATGGCACCACCACCACGGGCACCTGTGAGCTCAGCGATATTGCCACCTGGACCGTGGGCACGGCCCCCGACTCCCTGACCAGCGAGAACCAGACCCAGTTCGTCACCGTCACGGCGGACACTCTGCCCGGCTACAATACCACCGTGCAGGCCCGTCAGGTCAAGAAGACGCTGGACGCCTACACCCTGACCGATGAGATGCCGGAGGGCTGCTCCTTTGACGTGGGCGGCGAGTCCGGCAACGTCAACAAGATGACCAATGAGATGGTGCAGTGGCTGGCACTGGCCCTGCCGTTCGTCTATCTGGTCATGGTGGCACAGTTCCAGAGCCTGCTGTCCCCGTTCATCGTGCTGTTTACCATCCCGCTGGCCTTTACCGGCGGCCTGCTGGGAATGCTGCTCACGGGCCAGCAGCTGACCATGATCTCTCTGATGGGCTTCATCGTCCTGATGGGTACCGTCGTCAACAACGGCATCGTCTTTGTGGACTACACCAACCAGCTCCGCCTGGGCGGCATGGAGCGCCGCGCGGCCCTCATCGCCACCGGCAAGACCCGTATGCGCCCCATCCTCATGACCACCCTGACCACGGTGCTGGCCATGCTCCAGACGGCCCTGAGCAACGATATGGCCGGCCAGCTGATGCGCGGCATGTGCGTCGTCATCATCTGCGGCCTGAGCTACGCCACCCTGATGACCCTGTACATCGTCCCGCTGATGTACGACATCCTCTTCAAGAAGCCGCCGCTCAACGTGGATATCGGCAGCGAGGAAGACCTGGACGACATTCCGGATGACGCGGCCGAGTTCCTGGCACAGGCCAACGCGCAAGCATAAATTCCCCTGCAAACAAAAAAATCCTCATGGAGCGCTCCATGGGGATTTTCTTTTTGCAAAACCACCAAAAAATCTCCCAAAATATTGGCTGTTAATTCTAAAAAGTTCCGCCCACAAGCGTGTGAAACTATGATATAATCATAATTATGAAAGATACACTCAGGAGTGCGCCTGCTGGGTGTGAACCAAATGATGAGGAGGCGAGCGCAATGGCACAGTTTCGTTCCAAGCCTTTTGGCGTGACAAAAAGCGGCGAAAAGGTCAACGAGTACATCATCTCCAACCCCGGCGGACTGGAAGTGCATGTGCTGAACTATGGCTGTGTGATCAAAAATATCCTTGTCCCCACAAAAAAGGGCCCGGTGGACGTGGTCATAGGGCATGACACCCTGGCCGACTACGAAAACGACTTCAACTCCCAAAGCAGCACCTGCTGCGGCGCGTTTGTGGGGCGGTACGCCAACCGGATCGAGAACGCGGTGTTCAGTGTAGGCGGCAGGGCCTACCATCTGGAAGCCAACAATGGCAAAAACCATCTGCATGGCACATTCCCGCGCAAGATCTACGAGGTGAAATCCTTTGGCGATACCCTGTTACTGGAGGCGGAGAGCCCGGATGGAGAAGACGGGTTCCCCGGCAATCTGAAAATTTCGGTGCGGTATATCCTCACGGAGGACAATGCCCTGCGGATGGACTACCGGGTGTCCTCCGACGCGGACACCGTGCTGAACCTCACCAACCATACCTATTTTAATCTGGATGGTGAGGGCGATGTGCTGAACCAGAAGCTCAAGCTCTACGCGTCCCGGTATCTGGAGGGCAACAACGAGACCTGCCCCACCGGGCGCATCCTGCCCGTGGCGGGCACGCCGATGGATTTTACTTCCGGCAAACCGCTGGGCCGGGACATCGACACGGGCTTTTCCCAGACCACCATGGTGGGCGGCGGCTTTGACCACTGCTTTGTCATTGACCGGGACCGCGGTTCCAGCCAGAGCCTGTGCGCCTGGGCCACCAGCGAGAAAAGCGGCATCAGCATGAAGATGTACACCACCCAGCCGGGCATCCAGCTTTACACGGGCAATTTTTTGCAGGATTGCCCCACCCCGGGCAAGGGTGGCGTGCCGCTGCAGAAATACGGCGGCTTTGCGCTGGAGACCCAGCACTTCCCCTGCAGTCCCTCGCACCCGGAGTTTCCCACCACCATCCTCCGCGCGGGCAAGGTCTTCCGCGCCAACACCACGCTGCGCTTTTTCACCGGACGCCAGTGTGGACGCCTTTGAAAAGAGAGAACGGAATGGCCGCCCGGCCGGGCGGTCATTTTTGTGTTCCGGGGGATCTTTCTCTCATTTGCACAAAAAGCGTCTTCCCTCCATGGGCAGGGTGCAAAAAAATTTGTGGTTTCATCATCGTGCAGAAAAAGATGCAACAAGAATCCAGCCGCATAAAATGGGCGGTACTTGATTCCGCGTGCAAAAAGCGGTATTCTTTAGGCAGCAGGGGCAAGGCCCTTACAAAGAATGCAACAATGGTGACGAGAGAGAGGTTTTTGCAATGGCAATTCTGGTTTCCGGCGGCGCTGGCTACATTGGCAGCCACACCTGCATTGAACTGTTGAACGCTGGCTACGATGTGGTGGTGGCCGATAACTACTATAACGCTTCTCCGGTGGTGCTGGAGCGGGTCAAGCAGATCACGGGCAAGGACTTCCGCTTCTATCAGGCCGATATGACCAAGCATGAGGATGTGGAGAAGATCTTCACCGAGTGCCCGGACATCACCGCGGTCATCCAGTTTGCAGCCTACAAGGCTGTGGGCGAGAGTGTCTCCAAGCCCATTGAATACTACTATAACAACCTCAACTGCACCCTGGTCATCCTGGATGTGATGCGCCGCCACGGCTGCAAGAACTTTGTCTTCAGCTCCTCGGCCACCGTTTACGGCGACCCCGCCAGTGTGCCCATCACCGAGGACTTCCCCGTGGGCGCTACCACCAACCCCTATGGCACCACCAAGGCCATGACCGAGCGCATCCTGACCGATGTCTGCAAGGCGGACCCCACCCTGAACGTGGCCCTGCTCCGCTACTTCAACCCCATCGGTGCCCACAAGTCCGGCCTCATTGGTGAGGACCCCAACGGAATCCCCAACAATCTGATGCCCTACATTGCAAAAGTCGCTGTGGGCAAGCTGGAAAAAGTGCACGTCTTCGGCAACGATTACCCCACCCCGGACGGCACCGGCGTCCGCGATTACATCCACGTGGTGGATCTGGCCCGCGGCCATGTCTGCGCCATCCGCAAGCTGGAGACCAATTGCGGCCTCTTCATCTGCAACCTGGGCACCGGCAAGGGCTACAGCGTGCTGGATGTCATCCATGCCTTTGAGAAAGCCTGCGGCAAGAAGCTCCCCTACGTCATCGAGGCCCGCCGCCCCGGCGATATCGCCGAGTGCTACGCCGACCCCTCCAAGGCCAAGCGTGAGCTGGGCTGGGTGGCTGAGTACGGCATCGAGGAGATGTGCGCCGACAGCTGGAACTGGCAGAAGAAGAACCCCGACGGCTACCACACTGCAAAATAAAAGGATTTTCCACTGCGAGTGTCCATAACGTTGAAAACACCCCTGTCTGCCGCGGCAGACAGGGGTGTTTTTGCATCGCGGATGGTATTTCACGATAGGACATTTTATGAAATGCGGTCTGCGACGAAATTTGTCGTTGGCATCCCTTGACAAAGGATAAAAGTTAGCCTATAGTACCATTGTTAATACAGACTAACAAATGGTCGAAGAAAGGCGGACAACCATGACACTGAAAGAACTGAACATCGGCGAAAGCGCTGTCATTGAGACGGTTGGCGGACAGGGTGCCCTCCGCCAGCATTTTCTGGATATGGGCCTGATCCCTGGGGAAAAGGTCACCCTTGTCAAGTTTGCACCCATGGGTGACCCGATGGAGCTGCAGATCCACGGCTACGCCCTGACCCTCCGGTTGGATGACGCGGCCCGGATCAACGTTTCCCCGGCAAAAACCGTCCGGGTGGTGCCCGCTGCCTGCCCGGAACAGAAAGTGGTAGAGCACCCCGGCCTGGGCGAGGGCGGCCGCTACCACACCAAAAAGGGAGAGAATCCGCTGCCGGACGGCACGACCCTCACCTTTGCACTGGCGGGCAACCAGAACTGCGGAAAGACCACCCTGTTCAACCAGCTTACCGGCTCCAACCAGCATGTAGGCAATTTCCCGGGTGTGACTGTGGACCGCAAGAGCGGTGCGATTAAGGGCCACCCGGAGACCGAAGTGACCGATCTGCCCGGCATTTACTCCATGTCGCCCTATTCCAGCGAGGAAATCGTCACCCGGCAGTTCCTCATCAATGAGAAACCCACCGGCATCATCAACATCGTGGATGCCACCAACATTGAACGGAACCTGTACTTAACGATGCAGCTCATGGAGCTGGATACCCCCATGGTGCTGGCGCTGAATATGATGGATGAGGTGCGCGGAAATGGCGGTACCATCCGCATCAACAAGATGGAGGCCATGCTGGGCATCCCGGTGGTGCCCATCTCCGCGGCCAAGAACGAGGGTGTGGATGAGCTGGTAGACCATGCCATCCATGTGGCAAAGTATCAGGAACGCCCAGGCCGGCTGGATTTCTGTGGCGAGGACGACCACGGCGGTGCGGTCCACCGCTGCATCCATGGCATCATCCATCTCATTGAGGACCACGCCAAGACAGCTGGCATCCCGGTGCGTTTTGCCGCCACGAAGCTGGTGGAGGGCGACCACCGCATTGAGGAAGCCCTGCAGCTGGATCAGAACGAAAAAGAAATGATCGAGCACATCATCCTCCAGATGGAGCAGGAGCGCGGGCTGGACCGGGCCGCTGCCATTGCGGATATGCGGTTCCACTTTATCCACCAGCTGGTGGCTCAGACCGTTGTCAAGCCCCATCAGAGCAAGGAGCAGCTCCGCAGCAACCGCATTGACCGGATCCTCACCGGCAAATATACGGCCATCCCGGCCTTTGTGGGCATCATGGCGCTGGTGTTCTATCTGACGTTCGGCGTCATCGGTTCCGGCCTGCAGGACCTGCTGGCAGCGGGAATTGACCGGCTGACCACCTTGACGGATAACGCCCTTACGGCATGGGAAGTCAACCCGGCGGTGCACTCACTGGTCATCGACGGCATCTTTACAGGCGTGGGCAGCGTGCTGAGCTTTCTGCCCATCATTGTGACCCTGTTCTTCTTCCTCTCCCTGCTGGAAGATACCGGCTACATGGCCCGTGTGGCGTTCGTCATGGACAAACTGCTCCGCCGCATCGGTCTTTCGGGCCGCAGCATCGTGCCCATGCTCATCGGCTTTGGCTGTACAGTGCCCGGCGTGATGGCCAGCCGCACCCTCCCCTCGGAGCGTGACCGAAAAATGACCATCCTTCTCACACCGTTTATGAGCTGCTCGGCCAAGCTGCCCATTTACAGCCTGTTTGCAGCGGCATTTTTCCCGCGTCAGGCCGCGTTGGTCATGGTGGGATTGTATTTCCTGGGCATCCTCGTGGGCGTAGGAATGGCCATTCTCCTCAAGGGAACGGTCTTCAAGGGCGAGGCCGTGCCCTTTGTGATGGAGCTGCCCAACTATCGCCTGCCGGGCCTGAAAAACGTGGCCCAGCTGCTCTGGGAAAAGGCCCGGGATTTTCTCGAGCGGGCGTTTACGGTCATCTTTATAGCCACCATCGTCATTTGGTTCCTGCAGAACTTTGACCTCCGGCTCCGCCTGACGTCTGACCCGCAGACCAGCATTCTGGCCCTGCTGGCGGGCGGGATCGCACCGCTGTTCGCACCGCTGGGCTTTGGCGACTGGCGTGTCTCCACGGCCCTCATCACCGGCTTTATGGCAAAGGAGAGCGTTGTTTCCACCCTGACCATCCTGTTCGGCTCCTCAGCAGCCTTTGCAGCTGCCCTTACCCCGGCCCAGGCGGCCCCGCTGCTGGTCTTCTGCCTGCTGTATACCCCCTGCATTGCTGCAGTGGCCTCTGTCAAGCGGGAGCTTGGCGGTAAGTGGGCGGCCATCATGGTGGTAAACCAGTGCGTCACCGCATGGCTTTGCGCGCTGGTAATGCGGCTGATCCTGCTGGCGATTTAACGGCAAAATAGGAAAAAGGCTCTGTCGGGTTCCGGCAGAGCTTTTTTCATCCTTGACAGAGAAAACGGCCTGTGCTATAATCACTTCAAATTTGAACAATCTAAAATTGAAAGAAGTGAAGCTGCATGAACCCCAGCCTGGAATTCTCCCAGAAATTTGCGGTGGCGTATAATGCCGCCTGCAAGCCCCTGTGTCAGGAGCTCAAGCTGCCGCAGACGGCGCTGGATATCCTGCTGTTCCTCGTCAATAACCCCGAATACAAGACGGCCAGCGACATCGTGGAGGTGCGAAAGTTAAAAGCGAACCTTGTCTCGGTCAATGTGGACCGCCTCGTGCAGGAGGGCTACCTCCGGCGGGAGACCGTGGCAGGTGACCGCCGCAAGACCCTGCTCATCGGGACGGAAAAGGCCCGCTCCGTGGCAGAGCGGGGCCGGGAGGTGCAGAACCGTTTTCTGGAGCGGCTGCTGGACCACACGGACGAAGCCCAGCGGGCGGCGTTTTTTGCCACGCTGGAGACCATGAGCAAAAATCTGGATGCCATCATTGAGGGGGAAGATTAAGATGCATATTTTGTATGTTCTTCTGGTCACATTTTTTGCCGGCATGGGTGCCGGCCTCGGCACCGGCTTTGCCGGGATGAGTGCGGCGGCGGTCATCAGCCCCATGCTCATCACGTTTCTGGGCATGGACCCCTACATGGCCGTGGGCATCGCCCTTTCGTCGGACGTTCTGGCCAGTGCGGTGTCCGCTTACACCTACCACAAGAATAAGAATCTGGACGTGAAAAACGGCCTCATCATGATGGCCAGCGTGCTGGGATTCACGGTGGTGGGCAGCTGGCTGGCAAGCCTTGTTCCCTCTCGGGCGATGGGCGGCTTCTCGGTGTTTATGACGTTCCTGCTGGGCATCAAGTTCATTGTCAAGCCGGTCATGACCACCAAAGAGGCCATGCAGGGGATCTCCGCGAAAAAGCGTGCGATCCAGTCCATCGTCTGCGGTGTCATCATCGGCCTGATCTGCGGCTTTGTGGGGGCCGGCGGCGGCATGATGATGCTCCTCATCCTCACCAGCGTGCTGGGCTATGAGCTCAAGACCGCCGTGGGCACCAGCGTCTTCATCATGACGTTCACGGCCCTGACGGGTGCTGTCTCCCACTTTGCCATCGGCGGGGCCCCGGACTGGCCCGTGTTTGCCCTCTGCGTCCTCTTTACCCTGCTCTGGGCCCGTATTGCGGCGGTCTTTGCCAATAAGGCGGACGCCAAGACCCTCAACCGCGCGACCGGTATCGTGCTGGTGGTGCTGGGCATCGTGGTCATGGGCTTCAACCTGCTGACAAAGTAAAATAACAAAAACCAACAGGAGCCTGTGCGTGGGAATCGCTTCCCGGCACAGGCTCCTGTTGGTTTTACAGAGGAGTGTTTGTCGTTTTAAAGGTGCCTCACTGCACGAATTCCAGGTTCACGTTGCCGTTGCTGGCACTGGCCGTAAAGCTCTGGGCGGCGCCAAGATTCTGCTGGACAGGGGCGCTGCTGCGGATGGCGAAGCTATCGTCGTTGGCGTCGGTAAGGGTCACGCGACCACTGCCTGCGGTCAGGTTCAGGCCATACTCCGCGCCGCGGCCCGTCACAGTGCCCACCACGCTGGCGTTGGTGGCGGTGCAGTAGAAATAGGGCGACGAGGTGTGGTCCAGCTTGACGTCACCGTTCTGGGCCTGTGCGGTAATGCTCAAAGCCGAGGTGTTGGCCAGGCTGATGCGGCCGTTCCGGGTGGAAGCGGCAAAGGTCTGGGTGAGCAGGTTGTTCACTTCCACTTTGCCGTTGTTGGCCGTGGCGTTCAGGTTATCCAGACTGCCGCCGGTAATGGAAATGTTGCCGTTGGTGGTGGTCAGGGTATTGGACTGAGACGTCATATCCTGGATGGTGAGATTGCCGTTGCTGGTATCCACCGTGAGGCCTGCAAACGCCCTGCGGGGCAGCTTGACGGTCATGGTGCAGATGCACTTGCTGTTGTTCACGCTCATGGAAGCGTCGCCCTTGAGGCCCTGAATGTTCAGGCTCGGGCCCGCAATGGTAAAGCTGTACAGCTCTCCGCCCGTGCCAAAGGCATCGTTGTAGGAGCTGTTGTAGCTGTACTCCACCACCACATGGTCCACATCATCGGCTTTTACCGTCACATCGGCGTATTTGTCGCTGACGGATAGGCTGCTGATGGCCTCTGCCGTTTCATAGGTTTTGGTAATGAGCCCCGCTCCCGCGCTATTTTCCTGCGGAGAGGGGGTAAAACCACAGAGCAGAGCCACCGCTGCCGCCGCAGACAACAGTGTGCAGAATAGCTTTTTCATGGTTCAAAACCTCCAATCTGAGACTTGGACAGGCGTGCCCAAATTTTATTACAGATTCTACTATAAAAATAACGCAAAACAAAGAAAAAGTCAAGAAATACAACAAAAAAGCCCGTGCAGGGCACGGGCTTGGAAAACTGCTTATTTCTCCTCGATGGTGGAGTGCTCGATCACCCAGTCAGCAGCGCGGCGGATGGCCTCGTTGCGGCGAATGCTCTCCACGTTGGACTTGGCCATGATCTCTTCCAGAGGCTTCTTGAGCTTGTCGGCACGCTCCTGCATCTTGGCGGTCATCTCCTCATCGGTGGGGACGAGGTTCTCCTGCTGTGCCACCTGCAGCAGAGCCATCCGGGCGCGGGTGTTGTTCTCCGCAGACTTGTGAACGTTTGCGGTAAAGGTCTCGCGGGTCTGGTGCACCTGGGACAGGTAGTGGTCCAGGCTGACGCGCTGCATCTGGAGCTGCTGCTGGATGTTCTCCATCTCGCGCTGGTAGGTGCTCTCCACCAGGACGCTGGGGATCTCGCCCTCCGCGGCGTTGGCCAGCTGAGTCAGGACCTGATCCTTGGCGCGGTTCAGGGCGCTGGCGTGCTTGCCATCGTGGATCTGCTGGCGGATCTGCTCACGGAACGCTTCCATGGTGTCCACCTTGCCCGCTTTCTTGGCAAAATCACTGTTCAGTGCGGGCAGCTGGCGGACGCAGACGTCGATCAGCTTGATCTTGAAGACGGCGGGCTTGCCGGCCAAGTCTTTCACATGGTAGCGGGTGGGGAACGTGACAAAGATGTCGAACTCCTCGCCGCCCTTGTGGCCCAGGATGCCCTCCTCAAATCCGGGGATCATCCGGCTGCTGCCCAGCTGCAGAGTCTGGTTCTTGGCGGAGCCGCCCTTGAACGGCTGGCCGTCCATCTGGCCCTCATAGTCAATGTGGACGATATTGCCCTTGACGGCCGGGCCCTTGTGGGGCACCAGCTCGGCAGAGGCCTGACGGCGGTGCTCCAGCACATTGTCGATCTCTTTGTCCGTGACAGCCGGGGTGACGCACTCGACCTTGAAGCCGGAGGTCTGGGCCAGCTTCAGCTCGGGCTGCAGGGCGGTGGTGGCGGTGGCCACAAAGCCCTCGTCTTTCTTTACGCTGACCAGATCATAGGTGGGCTCGTCCACGGCGCGGAAGCCGTGCTCTTTCATGGCGGCGTCATACAGAGCCGGCACATCCTTGTCCATCAGGTCGTTGATGGCATCATACCAGAACGTGTGCTCTCCGCGGTCCGCCTCGATCTGAGCGCGGTCCGCCTCACCCTTTGCAAAGCCCTTGATGGTGTAAGAGGCGCGGGTGCGCTCGTACACGGCGTTGGATGCGGCCTCCAGTTCCTCAGCAGAAGCGCTGAACGTCATTTTGCAGACACTCTTTTCGGGAGTTTCCACGCTTACCAGTTTCATAGGTTCTACCCTCCGTGCTGCCCCAAAAGGAGCGTTTTCAAACATTAGTAAAGTTATTATAGCACAAGTAGGGCAAAAGCGGTATAATAAAAAGAAGAAAAAGTGCTGCAAACGTCATTTTGCCGGTAGTCCTGCTCCCGCTGGCCCTACGGGCGTGAAAATCGCCCGGCGCCTCGCCGGGGAGCCGTGATCAAGGCGGTGTACCGGTACACCTGAAATCGGAACGACGAAAAGACGCTTTTTTTCTAAAAAATCAAAAATATTTCAAAAAATTGTTGACAAAACCCTTTGCGAGTGATAAAATACATCTTGTTCCGGACGGAACGTATGCGTTGGTAGCTCAGCTGGATAGAGTGACT
>ULUP01011521.1_pt1 | contig 14706 bp, 10 predicted proteins | sample 1958581 | NCBI WGS metagenome assembly ULUP01 (sample SAMEA4835763, study PRJEB28245) | human gut metagenome | biome: gut microbiome; material: fecal sample | place: Denmark | collected 2008 | reverse complement strand
AAAGCATTTGTCTGATCGCGTTTGCCTATGTGATGCAGTGGGGACTGCGCTTTCTTTTATATGAAGACTGGGAACGGGAACTCAGTAACGAAGAAATGATCAGCGTTCTGGTGCTTGCGGCATTGAGTATTTACGGGATGCCGAGGCTGTTTGACGGCGTTTTGTCGATTGTGGAGACAATGAGCTACCTGCTTGTGCTCTTTGCCGGCTATCGTTACGGCGCTGCTGTCGGTGCTATGGCAGGTGCGGTTGGTGGCATCTTGTCAGTTGCCGGCGGAAGTGATATGATATTGATAGGAGTGTATTGTGTGCTCGGGATCACTGTGGGAATTTTCCGCGAGATCGGCAGAATTGTGAGCGTGATTACTTTTGTGGCAGCAGGGATCGTTTTTGCGTATGTCATCCGCGACGAAGTACTCGGAATTGTCGAATTGCGGGGGATGGTGTCAGCGGGGATCGTATTTTTGGCGGTTCCGCGGGAACTGGTGCGGACAATCGAGACGGATTTTATGCGGGAGCGGGAAAATCCATTTGCCAAAGCCGACCTGATGAGCCTTGCCAACGAGAAAATCGACGGATTTTCGACAGCCTTTCTGCGTCTGGCAAAGTCGTTCCGGGACTTTACCAAGTGTGAAAATCATATTTCCGGCGAAGAAATGGAACTTATTTTTGATGAGCTTGCGGATAAAATCTGCCGTGAATGTGAAAATTGCAAGTATTGCTGGGAAATGCATTACGAGGAGACGTATGACAATATCCGAAACATTCTTGCGGCCGCCAGTGAACAGGGCGTGGTCGAATGCGGGCAGGTGGATGCGTCCTTTCTGAACCGATGCATTCATTTAGAAGAATATGCGGAAAAATTAAATGAGCGCATGGCACTTGCGAGGATGAATCTCAGCTGGCGCAATAAAATGGCGGAAAGCCGGGAGGCGATGGCATCGCAGATGTATGAGATCGCTTATGCGCTGCGTGGATTTACGCAGGAACTCAATCAGACGGTGGATGTGCCGGAGGAGACAAAGAAAAAGGTATTGTATGCGCTTCGCTCGCTCGGCATACAGGTCAAAAATCTTTCCTTTCAAAAAGATGTAAAAAGCAATCTGGAAGTGTGTTTTCTGGCGAGAGCGCGGGGAAATGCCTGCATTACGAAAAAAGATGTCGCACTTGCGCTGGAATCCGTGCTTTCGACGAGGATGACAGCGGGGCGTTATGTGAAAAATGTGATTTCCAAAGAATACGAAGTGACAACGTTTGTGCAGGACGTGAATTTTAAGGCACTGACGGGACTTGCCAGAGCGACAAAAAGCGGAGAGACGGTCTCCGGCGACAATTTTTCATTTATGGAACTTCGGACCGGAGAGCTGATCATGATGCTGTCTGATGGCATGGGAAGCGGGTCAAGAGCGTGCCGTGACAGCGAAAATCTGGTCGACGTGCTTGAAAGTCTGGTGGAGGCGGGATTTCGCAAAGAGTCCGCAATTCGGCTGATTAACACATTATTTGTCATGTCTTATGAAGGAAAAACGTTTACAACACTTGACATGACGGCCGTAGACCTTTATAGTGGAAGTTGTGAGATTGTAAAAAATGGTGCGGCTGCTACATTTATCAAAAAGAAAGATGGCGTGAAGACCATTTTTTCAAGCGCACTGCCGGTTGGCGTGGAAATGAACGCGGATCCGGAGACGATTACCCAGGAACTGGAAGAAGGGGACTTCATCGTAATGGTGTCTGACGGCGTTATTGATGCATTCCCGGGGGATGAAAAAGAATTTTATGTAGAAAATATTTTAGAGAACTTACAAACAAATAACCCATCGGAGATGGCGCGGAGTGTGCTGATGGAGGCGCTTGCGCGCAATGCCAGACAGCCCTTTGATGACATGAGCGTGCTAGTGGCCGGTATTTGGCGGAAATAGCGATGGAAAACTGTGGAGGATCGGATGTTAAAGGAGAAAGTACTAAAGTTTAATGAACGCAATAAACTGTTTGCAAAAGGGGACCGCATTGTCGTGGGGGTGTCCGGAGGAAAAGATTCGGTATGTCTGCTGGATATATTGAACCGATGTAAAGAAGAATACGAGCTTTCGCTGCTTGTGGTGCACATTAATCACTGCCTGCGTGGAGAGGCGGCAGATCAAGATGAGGCATTTGTGAGAGATCTGGCAGAAAAAATGGGTCTTGAATTTTACAGCGAACGCATTGATATACGACAGGTGTCGAAAGAACGCAGAATGACAGAGGAAGAAGCGGGAAGATATATGCGCTATCAGATCATGCAGCATGTATGCATGGAGCGCGGATACCGGAAGATCGCCATTGCGCATAACCAGGATGACGTGGCGGAAACGGTGCTTTTTCAAATGTTTCGAGGCAGCGGACCGCGTGGGCTGTCGGGGATTTTTGCAAAACGCGAGTATATTATCCGGCCGATCTTATTTGCCCCGCGAAGCGAGATCGAGGAGTATGTCGAAGCCCGTGGTTTGGACTACTGCATCGATGAGACGAACGAGCAGGAAGAATATTCACGCAATAAGATCCGTCTGCGTGTATTTCCATATGTCGAAAGTGAGATCAACAACCGCGCGAAAGAGCATGTGGCAAAGGCGGCGCAGAAAATTTCGATGCAAAATGCGTACATTGAAAAACAGGCGAAAAAAGAATATATGCGTCTTGTTCATGCAGACCGTGGCGAATATTATTATTCCAGCGAAGAATTTGGCAAAATGGATCTGATCATTCAGATTGAGATTATTCGCCTGATTTTGAAAAATTTCAGAGATTCGGTAAAAGACATTACAGAGCAACACTATAAAATGGTCATTTCTTTGAGCAAGAAGGAAGCCGGAAAGCAAGTGTGCCTGCCCGGAAATATATGTGTGGAGCGGCGTTATGAGTATGTTCGGTTCAAAAACCAGATTGCCGATGTGGTCGTTCCGACAAAAGAGAAATGCGAACTTCCGTATGAGGGAGTCGTGGAAATCCGCCGGGAAAGAATGCGTCTGTGCATGGATGTCGTAGAACGTGAAAAACTCCCGGAAGAAATTCCACAAAAAGACTATACGAAATGGTTCAATTATGATAACATTAAGAGTGGTATTGAATTGCGTAATCCGGAAGAAGGAGATTTCTTTGTGATGGATAAGCAGGGAAATAAAAAGAAGCTTTCGAGGTATTATATTGATGAGAAGATACCATTGAGTGAGCGAAAGCGGGAAATCGTGCTGGCAGATGGAAGTCATGTGCTGTGGGCGGTTCCGGGACGCATGAGTGATGCATATAAAATAACAGAAGACACGAAAAAGGTACTAGTGGTTGTCTTAACGAAATGTTAAAAGAGAATAGTGAGGTAAAAGAAAAACCATGAAAGAAGAAGTTAAGGTAATGATTTCGGAAGAAGAGATTACAGAGAAAGTAAAAGAAATTGCTGCACAGATCAACAAAGATTATGCGGACAAAGAAGTATTTTTGCTTTGTATCCTGAAAGGAAGCGTGTATTTTACCTGCGAATTGTCAAAATATCTGACGATGCCGGTCAAAATGGGCTTTATGAAGGCTTCCAGCTATGGCGACGGCTTGACAAGTTCCGGCGTGGTACGCATCAATCAGGATGAAGAGATCAATGTAAAAGGAAAACATGTGATTGTGATCGAAGATATCGTGGACTCTGGAAGAACACTCGCCTTCTTGATGCATATGCTGGCAAAAAGAGAGCCGGCAAGTCTGCGTCTTTGTTCTTTCCTGGATAAACCATCGGGCCGTGTGTCAGATGTAAGTCCGGATTATACCGGATTTACGATCCCAGATAAATTTGTGGTCGGCTTTGGGATGGATTATGCCCAGAGATACCGCAATCTGCCATATATTGGCGAACTTATTTTCAAGGAGGGTGAAGAATGAAAGGCGTAAAAGGCTATGGCTTTTTTATCGTTTTGCTCGTAGTGATCGGAATCGCTTACCTGTGTAATAATTATATCATGGATTATGACCGCGATTCCTATTCAGTATCGCAGTTTAAACAGGATCTGCAGGATAAAAAGATAAAGAAAGTAACGATTGAACAGAATGCGGAAGTGCCGACAGGACAGCTGGTGATCCAATATGAAAAAGGAACAAAGCAGTTGTATGTATCAGATGTAAATGAGATGGTTTCCTACCTGGATGATCAGAATTTTACCGAATATCATCTGAGTGATGTGGCACGTACTCCATGGTATCTTGAGATTTTGCCATATATTATTGGTTTTGTATTGTTTTTTGTGTTATTTAGCATGATGATGCCAAATGCCGGTGGCAGCGGAAACAAAATGGCGAATTTTGGCAAGAGCCGGGCAACTCTTACGATGCCGGATGACAAAGTAAAGACATTTGCCGATGTCGCCGGATTAGTCGAAGAAAAAGAGCAGTTAGAAGAGATCGTTGACTTTTTGTCCGATCCTACAAAATATACAAAACTGGGTGCAAGAATTCCGAAAGGTGTTTTGATGGTAGGTCCTCCGGGAACCGGTAAAACCCTTTTGGCAAAAGCGGTTGCCGGAGAAGCAGGCGTTCCGTTTTTCAGCATTTCCGGTTCCGATTTTGTAGAAATGTTTGTCGGCGTCGGAGCTTCCCGTGTCCGCGACTTATTTGAAGAAGCGAAGAAAAAAGCACCATGTATCGTGTTTATCGACGAGATAGATGCTGTGGCAAGACGCCGTGGAAGCGGACTTGGCGGTGGTCATGATGAGCGTGAGCAGACATTGAACCAGATGCTCGTTGAGATGGATGGATTTGGAATCAATGAAGGAATTATTGTTATGGCGGCGACAAACCGTGTCGATATCCTTGACCCGGCGATCCTTCGTCCGGGACGTTTTGATCGTAAAGTTACCGTAGGGCGTCCGGATGTGCGTGGACGAGAGGAAATTTTGAAAGTACATGCCAAAGATAAACCATTGGCAGAAGATGTAAATCTTGAAGATGTGGCGCGTACGACAGCAGGATTTGTCGGTGCAGATCTGGAAAACCTGCTGAACGAGGCAGCCATTGCGGCAGCGCGTGACAATCGGGTCTATATTGTAGAAGAAGATATTAAAAAATCTTTTATCAAAGTTGGAATTGGCGCAGAGAAAAAGAGCCGTATCATTTCCGAGAAAGATAAAAAAATCACCGCTTACCACGAGGCTGGGCATGCGATTCTCTTCCATGTACTTCCGGATGTCGGACCGGTTTATACGGTTTCCATCATACCGACAGGGCAGGGAGCAGCAGGGTACACAATGCCATTGCCGGAGCGTGATGAGATGCATATGACAAAAGGAAAGATGCTTCAGGACATCACCGTGTGCCTGGGGGGACGCATCGCCGAAGGAATTATCTTTGACGATGTGACGACCGGTGCAGTGCAGGATATCAAGCAGGCGACAGAAGCGGCGCGTGATATGGTAACCAAGTATGGTTTCTCCGAAAAACTTGGCATGATCAATTATGATACGTCAGACGATGAAGTGTTTATTGGACGCGATATCGGTCATACAAAGAGCTATAGTGAGTCTACATCGAAAGTGATCGACGATGAAGTGAAATCGATCATTGACCGCTGCCATGAGCAGGCGACAAAGATTTTGATGGATCACAGAGATGTTTTGGACCGTCTGGCAGCGCTCTTGATTGAAAAGGAACGAATCACTCGCGAGGAATTTGAGGCATTGTTTGAGCAAAATGACGAGAAAATCGCTTCGGAAGAGGCATAAATTGTTGAATTTGCGAATTGTGGGAAGGTGTTTGGGCAAAAGTAACAAAAAGATTTTTAAAAATTTATAATGTTTGTGCACACTGATTTAGAAGAACATGCTATACTTCATATCGTAAACCCCAATACATTATATAGTTTTTGCTACACCCCATAAGTAACAAAAATACCTTCTCCCAAAAGGACAGCCATCGTGAAGCTGTCCTTTTGACTTATTAAAACCTATTCAGGACCACGAAGTGCTCAAAAATGCGAATGAGGGCGATGAGAGTCCTGAATAGTTAAAAAAAAGAAAAAAGAGAGAGGAATGGCATGAAAATGGGCGAATTACGTAGAGACGCAATCTTTAGTTCCGGCACAGAAACTTTTGTGACCCCATTGGAACCAGAAGCAAACGGAGAGGTAACTCTTCGCTGCCGTACGGCAAAAGGGGATGTAGACGAGGTTAATCTGATTCATGAAGAATCTTCCAGTAAAATGAGCAAAGAATACTCCGACGAGATATTTGATTTTTATTCCATCAAAGTGAAACTGGGAGAAGTTCCATTTCCTTATTATTTCCAAATTAAAAAAGGCAGTACCGTAATGTATTTTAATAAGCAAGGAGATGTGGATGTGCCAAATCCACAGTATTCCTATTGCCTGTATCCGGGATTTCATACGCCGGACTGGGCAAAAGGGGCGGTTATGTACCAAATCTACACAGATCGTTTCTGCAATGGCGATAAGACGAATGATGTCGTGGACGATGAATACTGTTATATCGGTGCGCATGTACACCAGGTGAAAGAATGGGGAAGATACCCGGCTTTGATGGATGTGCGTGAATTTTACGGCGGAGATCTGCAGGGGATTTTGGATAAACTTGATTATCTGCAGGAGCTTGGTATCGAAGCAATTTACCTCAATCCGATTTTTGTATCGCCGTCCAATCATAAGTATGACACACAGGATTACGATTATATCGATCCGCATTTTGCAGTGATTGTCGAAGATGGTGGTGAGACGCTGGCGGATGGTGACAATGACAACAGCCACGCGACAAAATACTGCAAGCGTGTGGTAAATAAGAAAAATCTGGAGGCTTCGAATGCTTTTTTTGCCAATTTTATGGAAGAAGTTCATAAAAGAGGTATGCGCGTTATCATAGATGGTGTATTTAACCATTGTGGTTCATTTAACAAATGGCTTGACCGTGAGCAGCTTTATGAGAGCGATGATTCTTATGAAAAAGGTGCTTTTGTGAGCGAGGACAGCCCTTATCACGATTTTTTTCAATTTTATCCGGATGGAAGCTGGCCGTATAATACTCATTACGATGGGTGGTGGGGGCATGATACACTGCCAAAACTTAATTACGAAGGTTCTGACAAGTTATTTGAGTATATTATGCGAATTGCTAAAAAATGGGTATCAGCTCCATACAATGCCGATGGCTGGCGTCTGGATGTGGCAGCGGATCTTGGGCATTCAGAGAAATACAATCACAAATTCTGGAGAGAATTTCGAAACGCGGTCAAAGAGGCGAATCCGGAGGCAATCGTTCTTGCGGAGCACTATGGGGATCCGTCCTCGTGGCTTTCCGGAGACCAATGGGACACTGTGATGAATTACGATGCGTTTATGGAGCCGGTAACCTGGTTTTTGACAGGAGTAGATAAACACAGCGATGTCAGTAAACCGGAGTGGAAAGGTGATAGCGGAATGTTTTTTGCTCATATGACGGAATATGGTGCAAAACTCGGTATGCAGTCGTATATGGTAGCAATGAACGAATTATCGAACCATGACCACAGTCGTTTCCTGACGCGGACCAATGGAAGAGTGGGCCGGGTGGCGTCTGCAGGTCCTCAGGCGGCTGCTTTTGGCGTTAAAAAGTCAGTTATGATGGCGGGCGTTATGATTCAGATGACATGGCCGGGTGCACCAACCGTGTATTACGGCGATGAAGTGGGCGTGTGCGGATGGACGGATCCGGATAACCGACGGACATTCCCTTGGGGAAAAGAAGACAAAGAATTGTTTGAATTTCACAAAGAAATGATCCGCATTCACAAAGATTATGATGTGTTGCGGACGGGCGCGCTCATTTATCTTATCAGCGAGGCAGGAATGATCGGTTATGGACGTTTTACCGCGAATGAATGTGTCTGTGTGCTGGTTCAGACGACAGAGCAAAAAAAGACAGTCCGCGTGCCGGTATGGCGGTTAGGGATGCCGGACGGAAGTTTCATGGCATCAATGATGTCGTGCGGCACCGAAGGGTTTTCCATCGAAGCGAAATTGTATAAAGTTAAAGATGGATGCATCGAGGTCGAAGTGATGCCGGAAGGCGGTATCGTGCTGAAATCTGTAGAGAAAGCATATTAAGAATGTGGGAGGGGTGTCCTGAATAGTTAAGAAAGACCCATGCACCGAAACTTCACGTCAGTGCATGGGTCTTATGTCGTTTGATGTGTCAGGCGTCTGCCTGTCCACTTTTCCAGTCATTTAATTTTTGTATGGCTGCGTCAATTGTCTTCTGGCAGATTTCAGGGAGTTCACCGCCCCATGCGTCTGCAGCCTGGTCAAATCCTTTTTTGATCGCTGCGATCAAGGTATCTGCTTTGGAAGAATCTCCGCCGCTCAGTGCTTTTGCCATATCGACCAATCGGTCGCTGGTTTTATCTACACCCCAGTAGCCATCGTCAGCCACGTCTTTCTGTGCCTGTGCGATCGTAGCCGGATCAACATCTACTTTTCCGTCTTTGATGTCTGTGAAAAGATCTTTTAATGTCGTATATTTTTTTGCCTGTTTGCTGAGAAGCTGATCTACAAGATTCTGCAACTGCTGATTCTTATTGCTAAGCTCCCCTTTCATTTGTTTGATCACACTCTGGTAATCATTTACTTTCGAAGTGTCTTTACTTTCTGTTTTCTTTGATGGTTCATACACTACACCGGTATCTTCGGTGTTCTTTTTCTCTGCTGTCTTTTTCTCTGTCGCCTTTGTCGTAGTAGACGTATATGTCGGCTGAGAAGATTGAATTCCGTTTACACTCATGATAAATTCCCTCCTTGGTCATGTTCTCTTATCCTTTATATCGGCGCAAAAAAAGAAAACTTAATATTGCTATTCGCAAAAGATAATTGTAAGATAGAAGGGAAAGGATGAGGCTAATGATAAAGAAAATCATATTGTTTACAAAGGGAATCGAAACACTGTGGTATTTTTCTGAGCAGTTGGGAAAAGAACTGGAGATTCTGGGATATGATGTATTTTACTTTGACCAGTGCAAAGAATACCGGAGTCTGAGCGACCTGATCTGGTTTTGCGAGCCGAAAGTGACGGCGGCGATCAGCTTCAATTTTGACGGCTGTTCGGGAGAAGACTATTTTATTGACTCCAAAGGGGTATCTTTTTTTGATGCCCGCGAGGTGACATTTATCAATATCGTGGTGGATCATCCCTTTTATTATCATAAATTTGCACCATATCTGCCAAAAAAATATATTCAGATTTCCATCGACAGGGAGCATGAAGCGTATTTAAAACGATTCTTCCCGGAGATTCAGAGAGGACCGTTTGTGCCGCTTGGGGGAACGGGGCTGTGGACGGAAAAGACGCTTCCGGGATGGGAAGAACGTCCGATCGACATTGTATTTACAGGAAATTACAATCCGCCGTCGATCTTTCACGAAGCGATTCACCGGCACGGAGAAGAATATGCCGAATTTTATATGGATATTATCCATGATCTGACGACGCACCCTTGGAAATCCATGGATGCCACGATGATCGAGCATATGCTCCGCGATGTGGAAGATGTGACGGAAGACGGAATGAAAGAGGCACTGCCGAATATGATATTTATCGATCTGTACGTGCGTCATTATATGCGCGGACAAGTCGTGAAAACACTTGTGGATGCCGGATATGAAGTGTATTGCTTTGGTGCCGGCTGGGACAAACTGGACTGTGAACACCCGGAAAATATCCGAAAAGGCGATGTGCTGGATTCACTTGGCTGTCTGCAGCAGATCAGCCGTGCCAAAATCTCGCTTAATGTCATGCCGTGGTTTAAAGACGGTGCGCACGACCGCATTTTCAATTCGATGCTCAATGGGGCGGTCTGCCTGAGTGACGGATCCCGGTATCTGGATGAAATACTGCACGATGGAAAAGATTACCGGTTGTATGACCTTGCACATTTGGAAAAACTGCCCGACATGGTACATGATATTTTGTCGAATCGTGTTAAATGGGAGCAAATGCAGAAGAATGCTTATACGTTGGCGTCGAAAAAGCACACATGGGCAGACCGGGCGCGGAGGATTCATCAAGAAATTCTTTGCAAGATACCGTGATATGTGGTAAAATAAAGTGTGCTGATGCACACGCAGGTCATCAAGCTTCGCTTGGTGACAGATTAAAATGAAGTGTGCTGAAGCACACGTAGGTCATCAAGCTCCGCTTGGTGACAGATTACAATTTAGAGATCTATGAGAATGGAGATAGAATATGGCAAAAAACAGAAAGCAGAAAAAACCAAAGAAACATCCTAAGTTTTGGCTGGGCTTTAAAATATTTATTTTATTGATTCTTGTGACGATTCTTGTCGGCGGTATCGTATTTTATTTCAAATACGGTAAAGACATATTTGCGATGCAGGATGAAGCAGTCCAGATGGTAAGTGCTTCGACGGAAGAGACGTTCCGTGATTCGGAAACGACGATTGCCTACAATGCGAAAGGCAAGCAGATTGCGGTCCTTAAAGGGGATAAGGATTCGTATTATGTTCCGATCAGCGAGATTCCGCAGTATGTAAAAGATGCATTTATCGTTACCGAAGATAAAAAATTCTACCAGCACAATGGAGTCGATGCGGAGGCCAATATCCGTGCCTTTTTAGCATTGATTAAGAACAATGGTGAGATTACGCAGGGAGCAAGTACGATCACGCAGCAGCTTGCCCGCGGTGTCTTTTTGAACCAGAAAAAGACCTACGACCGTAAGATTAGAGAGATTTTTGTGGCTCTTGAATTGGAGAAAAAATATACGAAAGACCAGATTTTGGAATTTTATCTGAACAGCATTTATTTTTCCAATGGATATTATGGCATCGAGGCAGCAGCCAAGGGGTATTTCAGTTCCAGCTGTAAGGATCTGAGTTTGTCGCAGCTTTGCTTCCTCTGCTCGATTCCAAATAACCCGAGTCTTTACGACCCGCTGAAACATAAAGATAACACAATGAAGCGCCGTGACCGTATTTTGAAACAGATGTTAGATGACAAGGTCATCACGCAGGAAGAATATGACGTGGCGGTGCAGGAGAAAATCGAGTTCAATATTACGGAGCCGGTTAAACGAAATTATATCCAGACCTTTGTGACGTATTGCGCGACAAAGAAGATTATGGAAAAAAATGGATTTGAATTTCAGTACAGTTTTGATTCGACTAAAGAGCAGGAATCCTATCAGGATGACTATGACACGGCATATGCGGATGCGCAGAAGGAACTGTTGAACAAAGGATACCGTATTTATACGTCGATTGATCTGAAGAAGCAGAAAGCGTTGCAGCAGGCGATCAATACCAATCTGGAGAACTTTAAAGAGAAGGGAACCAATGGTATCTACAAAATGCAGGGTGCAGCGGTCTGCATTGACAATACGACCGGCCGCGTGGTGGCAATTGTCGGTGGACGAAGTCAGAAGAGCAGCGGTTACACACTGAACCGAGCGTATCAGTCGTTCCGCCAGCCCGGTAGTAGTATCAAGCCATTGATTGATTACACTCCATCCTTGGAGCGTAACTATACTCCGGATTCTTCGGTCAATGACCACAAGTTCTCAGGCGGTCCGTCGAATGCAAGCGGCAGATATTATGGATATGTATCGCTTCGATTTGCGTTGGAACAGTCATTGAATACGGTTGCCTGGCAGCTTTTTGAAGAACTGACACCAAAAGTAGGTCTTCAGTATCTTTTGAATATGCATTTTAGCAAGATTGTGAAAAAGGATTATACCAATGCCACATCGATCGGTGGTTTGACCTATGGATGCAGCGCGCTTGAGATGGCATCCGGTTTTGCTACACTGGAAAATGATGGAAAATTCCGCGATCCAACCTGTATCGTGAAGATTTTGGATTCCGAAGGAAATACGGTTGTTGAAGATCACGTCGATGAAACGTATATTTATGATTCGAAGGCAGCTAACACAATGGTTGACATGATGGAGGGCGTCTTCACGCGAGGTACCGCACGTGGTCTTGGTTTGGATACCGGCATCGTTTGTGCCGGAAAGACAGGTACGACCAACGATCACAAGGACGGCTGGTTCTGTGGATTTACCCCATACTATACGACAGCCGTATGGATTGGCTGTGATACCCCGACGGTTATCAGCGATTTGTCCGGATCGACCTATCCGGGAAGAACTTGGAATACCTTTATGAATGAGATTCACAAAGACCTTGAAAATAAAGTGTTCCCATTTGAGGAAAAAGAGGAAAGTGATTCCTCGGATTCGAGCAGTTCCAAGAGTTATTCTTCGCAGGGCTACAGTTCTTCGAACCGTGCGACGGCAACGCCGAAAGCAAAGAAGCCAAAAGCGACGAAACCGGCGATCGTCGAAGAACCGGATGACCTTTATCCGGATGATGAAGCAGATAGTTCCGGAGATACCACGCAGAGCGGTGGAGATACAAGTGATAACTCCGGCGGCAATAGCAGTGGCGGAAATAGTGACGGAGCCGATGCTTCACAGGGTGGAAGCACCAGCAACGACGATACCACGTATAATCAGGATGACACGACGTATCAGGACGAGAATAATACACCACAGCAGTGATGGTGAAGTGTTGATGTGTTTTTGATTAAATTTTGGTTGACTTCATACAAATATGGTATATAATATTACTAGAGTCATATGTTGTTCCGTCCTGGAGCTGCACAGGACTCGTAATATTAACAAAAATGTCGCACTCACATTTAGTGGGTGCGATTTTTTACTATTTATGGAAAGCAAGAGGAAATATCCAATTTCATGCTCAAAAAATCAAGAAATTGCAAGTTGTCTATGATATATTAGGAACAAGAAAACGATTCAGCTGATGATTTTCTGAAAAGGAGCGCAGAAGAGAGCGTTCCGGAAGGAGGCGGCAACGAAAATCGAGGAAATTCCCGAAATCCGATGCCTTTCTCGGCTTGTGAAGCGGAAAAAGGCAACGAAAAACAGAGAAATCCTCGAATCTCGTTGCCTTTAAAGTAAGTATGGTTGCCAAAAGGCAACGAAAAAATGGAAACCCAGCAAAATACGTTGCCTTTACCGCCGGCAAGAAGTGAAAAAGGCAACGAAAAAAGGGAAATCCAGCAAAATACGATGCCTTTACCGCCGGAAAGAAGCAAAAAAGGCAACGAAAATCGAGGAAATCCCCAAAATTCGTTGCCCCTCTCAGCGATTGCTACGGAAGTTATCTTTATACAGGAAAAAGAGAAAAACATAAAATTTGTAAAAAAATGCTTGCGAAAAATAAAGTTGTCATTTATTATAATATATATGGAAATTGTTACCAAAATAAAGGGCATATATTACGAAGGGAGAAAGGGATATGATGAAAAGAAGAATACGTAGAGGATTTTGTGCCGTTTTGGCGATGGCGATGTTATTAGAGGGAAATGTATTCGTAACTCTTACAGCAGTAGCAAATGATAAAACACAGGAGACAGCTGCGGAAAAATCAGCAGAATTAGAAGTTGTTGAAAAATGGGATGTCAAAGCGAATGAAAGTCTCGAAGAAGATGTATTGGTTGTTCAGGGTGATTTTACTAGTAGAGTTACAAGAGACGCAAAAGAAATTGAGGCGGGAATTGTTCAATTTGCAGGGAATTTATGTTGAATGGAAAAAAGTCATTTGGAAGATATGGGACGATATATGTATTTCCGATTTAATTTCAGAAGATTGGGGGAAGAGTGATGAAATAGAAAGTGTTGAAACTTTGTTTCAAGGTTTATTGTCAAAAGCTATGGTTGAAGGACTATCTTCCCTTGGAGTAAAGAAAAACATAGGTTTGGCGTTGTTACCGAATTATGGTGGTGATATTGGATTTGTTGTGATGATTTTCTTTGGTGTTCATAAGGCTACTTTTGAATATTCTCATACTTATGAAACCTACTTGGCGATGATAAATAGTGTGCCGGAAGATGTACTAAAATCACTAAAAAAATTGGTAAAAGGTATCATTAACTGTCCCGTGGATCTTGAAGTTATTGGTGATTCAAAGCAGTTTAAAATCAACGCGTCATTAAATTATAAGATAAAACTCACGGGAAATGCTGATGGTAAGATGGATTATATTCTGTCTACGGAAGATCTGGATGCAGGAGAAGAACAACGTATTTTGTTCAAAGATATTTCAGTATCTAATAAAAGAATAATGGAGATGAATATCTCGCCTGATGTGAGTTTAAAAGATCAAAGTTTAAGAAGTGAAAATGGCAAAGAAATTCATTGTGATCAGCTTTTGGAGCAAGAAGATTTGAATACATTATCAGTTACAACAGAGGTGCAAGGGATGGGAACAGCCTCTTCTTTTGCAAATTTAACGTATGGAGATGCTGTTGTATTAAAAGCTGAAACGGATGAAAATAATGAGTTTATTGGTTGGTATGATGAAAAGGGGACGAAGAAAATTAAAGAAAGGTGATGAAAAACTATGCAGAAAAAAAGCAAGACGAATGATCATGAAATTTCGTTGATAATAACATATGGAAGTATTCTGGCTTGGATGGGGATTTTCTTTATACGCTTCCTTATCCCGGGAGAGTTTGTTCCTAAATTTGTGAATTATCTTGTACTTTGGTTTCCGACAATAGGCCAGATGATATCCTGTTATTTTGCAGTGCGATTTATACGACAGAATCCCGATAAACGAAAAAAGGGAATCGAGGGTATCGTATTGGTGTTAGTTTTTTATATTGGAACAGC
>ULUP01002475.1_pt1 | contig 14902 bp, 10 predicted proteins | sample 1958581 | NCBI WGS metagenome assembly ULUP01 (sample SAMEA4835763, study PRJEB28245) | human gut metagenome | biome: gut microbiome; material: fecal sample | place: Denmark | collected 2008 | reverse complement strand
CCAGACACGGCTCCACACCGGCAGCCACGCTGCCGTCCTTGCCGCGCTTCATCCATGCGATCAGCTTGATCACACAGCCCAGCTTTTCCGCCGCTTCCACATCTGCCGTGGTAATGGCACGGATGCCGCGGGTGGGAATGTTCTGGGGGTAGATCTGATGGCCGCACACCAGCGAGGACAGAATGGCGATCTTGCGGCAGGCATCACGGCCGTCCACATCGTCGCTGGGGTCCTTCGTCTCGGCGTAGCCCAGCTCTTGCGCGATCTTCAGCGCATCGTCAAAGCCCAGATTTTCGCGCACCATCTTGGTGAGCATGAAGTTGGTGGTGCCATTCACGATGCCCTCCACCTCGGTGATGACGTTTGCCGCCAGACACTGGTGCATCGGGGTAATGATGGGCGTACCGCCGCCCACAGAAGCCTCGAACAGGAAGGCACAGCCGTGCTCTTTGGCAAGGCCCAGCAGCTCTGCGCCGTAGGTGGCCACCATCTCCTTGTTGGAAGTGCATACGCTGCGGCCGCTCTCAAGGCAGGCCTTTACATACGGATACGCAAAGCGGGTGCCGCCGATGGTCTCCACCACCACCTTGATCTCCGGGTCTTCCAGAATGGTATCGAAGTTCTTTATAAACAGGTGTGCATCCGGATGGTTTGAAAAATCCTTCGGGTCAAGGATGTACTTGACCTCCACCGGCTCACCTGCACGGCGGGAGACACCCGCAGCGTTGCGGCACAGTACCTCGTACACGCCGCTGCCCACCGTGCCAAAGCCCAGAATTGCAATTTTAGCCATTGTTGTTCTCCCTCGTTTTCTGAAGACTGCTTACTGCTTACAGATTGTACCCGCAGTGCACGCCTACCACCATACGCTGACGCGAAAGTTTTTCGGTCAGCTCTTCGGGGGTCATCTGCATGGTATCGGTGCGGATGGTGACTGCCACCAGTGCGGCACCGTTTTCCGGTGTGGACTGGTTGATGGTCACAATGCTTGCACCTGCGGCGCTGATGCCGGCCAGCAGGCTCTGCAGTGCACCGGTCTCGTCCCGCAGAGTAGCCATGACGGTGATCACCTCACGGCCATTCTCGGAGTCAAAAATGCAGTCCTTATACTTATAAAAAGCGCTGCGCGAAAGATCGACTGCGCGGGTGGCAGCGGAAATGCTGCGTGCCTCCCCGCTGGCCAGAAGTTCCTTGGCGCGTACCACCTTGAGAAAAACCTCAGGCAGCACCTGCGCATCTACCAGATAAAAGCGGCGTTCCAACTTGTTCACCTCACAAACACAAGTGTTCTTGCAGTGAATATAATAGCATCCGGCCCCCTGCAATGCAAGAGGTCGGATGCGTTTTTGTCAGATTATCCAGTTTTGCTGCGGCAAGCGCGGTATTTCCTTGCCGGATTCACCCCGCGCCGGTGCCGATAGTACGCCTTTTGTCCTTCATATGGCTACAGATCAGTCTGTATCCTGATTACCTGTATCCGCAGGAATGACAGCCTGCTCCGGTGCCGCAGTCTCCGCAGGTGCAGCCGCTGCAGGAGCTGCTGCATGGGAGTAGTTGCAGATACCAGGCAGATCATCGGCGCGGTAGTAGCCCACGGCGGTGCTGGGGCAGGAGCCGCCTGCCAGCAGGCCGCTCTGGGTGCAGTAGCGGCGCTCCACCACACCGGCAGAGGTCGGGAATGCCTTATACGGCAGATCTGCCTGCACCTGTTCCATCAGCGCCTTCCACGCCATAACACAGGTACGGGTCTTGGCCTGCTGCTTACCCAGCGTCTTGGTCATATCATAGGGTGCATCGTAGCCCCACCACACGGCGGTAACGTAGTACGGCGTGCCGCCCACGAACCACAGATCCTTTTCGTCGCTGGCGGTACCGGTCTTGCCAAAGGCTTCCATGCCGTTGGAGTTGGGATAACGGCCGCCGGCGGTGCCCACGCTGGAATACAGAACGTTCTTCAGCAGGCGGTTCATCACATAAGCGGTATCCGGGGTCAGGGCCTGATAGCTGGTGGAGTTGTTCTCCAGATAGATATTGCCGTCACGGTCCAGCACGCGGGTATACAGGTGCGGGGTGGTGTACTGGCCATCATAGAAGATCTGGAACGCAGCTGCCAGCGCCGTGGGCGTAACGCCATGGGTCTGACTGCCCATGACCATCTGCGCCAGACCCACATCGTTTACCGGGTCCAGCGTGTTCAGCTGCAGGGTGTTGTACACAAAATTGAAGATGTTGCTTGCGCCCACCAGATCGCCCACACGCACCGCAATGGTGTTCAGCGAGCGGGCCAGACCGTTCCACAGCGGCACATCACTGTTGTCGCCGTAGTTGCCGCCATAGTTGCGGGGCCAGCTGCGCCATGCGTTGGGATAAGCGCGCAGCTGCTTGTCGGAAAGGCCCATCAGGCCGTTCTTGCGGCAGTAATCCTCATCGCGGATCACCATATCCTGCTTCTGATACAAGGGCGAGTTGTTGAGCATGGTGGACCAGTTCACCAGACCATACTCTACACCCAGTGCATACGCACCGATAGGCTTGATGGTAGAACCCGTCTGACGAGTGACACTGTAGGCACGGTTCAGCGAGAGGCTCTTGTTCTTTTCGCCCAGACCACCCACAATGGCGATCACATTGCCGTCATAGTCCAGCGTGACCATGGCTGCCTGAGTACGCACATTGCGGTAATAGTAAACGGTACCGTCGTCGCCGGTGCGGGTCTTGGGCGTACCGTCCTCGTTCATCACCTGTACATCGTCGTCCGAGATGGAGGTCACCTCTTCCTCATGCCAGCCGGCCGGGAAGTAGGCATCATCCGTGTTGAGCATCAGGTTTTCCATGGCGGACTGCGCCTTGGTGTTCACAGTCGACTCAACGGTAAAGCCGCCGGTGTACAGCAGCTTCTGTGCCTCGGATTCCGAAATGTTTTCCTTGTCCATGATGTCCTGCACCAGCTCGGTGAACAGTGCATCGGTAAAGTAAGAGGTAACGGAAGAATTCTTCTTAGTATCCTCTTCCTCGGCCAGTACCAGCGGCTGGGCCGCTGCGTTGCGGTAGTCCTCTTCGCTGATCACACCCTGCTGCCACATGTTGTACATGAGGAAGTTACGGCGGTTGATCAGGTTTTCGGGGTTGGTGTAGGGGTTATAGTTGGTGGGGTTTTTGGTGATGGACGCAATGGTCGCACACTCCCACAGGGTCAGCTGGCTGACATCCTTATTAAAGTATTCGTTGGCCGCAGTCTGCACGCCCTGAATGGTGCCGGTAAAGCTGATGGTGTTCAGGTACGCTTCCAGAATGGTCTCCTTGGAATAGCTGCGGCTCAGACAGAGGGCGCGGTAGATCTCGCGCAGCTTGCGCAGTGCACCTTCAATGCCGCTGGCGCTCTTGTCGTCGGTCAGGTTCTTGATCAGCTGCTGCTCCAGCGTGGATGCACCCTGCTTGGAGCTGTAGATGGGCAGCAGGTATTCGTTGACCATTGCGCCGATGGTGCGCTTGAAGTTGACGCCGGGCTCGTTGTAAAAGTCCTTATCCTCGGTGCAGATGAACGCATACTGCAGGTTCGTGGGGATCTGCTCCAGATCCGCCCACACGCGGTGGCTGTTGGAAGAGCGCAGCGTGGCATACTCCACCTGTGCACCGGTGTCCGGGTCGGTAGCCATCACCACACTGGACTGGCTCAGCTCAATGTTGTCCAGATCCAGCAGGTCGCCGTCGTTGGCGGTAGCCTGCACCACGTAATACACAGCACCCACTGCCACCAGACTGCCTGCCATGATGCCCAGACAAATCAGTGTAGCAATGGTTCGGCCAATGAAGCGCAGAATGGGATGTCTGCCCTTTTCACGGGGTTCCTTTGGTTCTTTGGGTTCCCGGCCGTGTTTGGGTTCCGGCTGGGACTCCCGGCGGCTGTTGCTCACATTTACCTTCCGCCCCGCCGGTGCCGGGGAATGCCCCTCACCGGCACGGTTGATCTTTCTCATATCGGAGATAGAAATCGCCTCCTAACATTCAGGCTGCTTTTTCAGCGCCATGCGCTGGTACTTTTCCATCAAAGCGCACAGAACTGCACGCAATACCATATTATAGCACGTGCACAGAACGCGGGCAAGAACCAATCTTCGGCCCTGATAGGTCTAATCATCTGTAGTATAACACAATCTGCCGGACAAAGTACAGCATTCCCGTGTGAAAATTGACTGTGCCCCCCTGTTTTGGGGCATACTTCAGCCGGAAAGGAGCGTGTTTCTCCATGCGCAAACTGTGCACCTGCCTGTTCTACGGGCTGTGCGTATTCACCATCGTGTTCAGCCTGTTCTGGATGGCCCTGCCCAAGCTCAGCCTTCCGGTGCCCGACCCCGGCAGCGAAGCACCGCCTTCCTCCGCAGCAGACCTTGCCGCACAGGCCATGCCGGAGCTTGCTGCCCAAAGCTACCGCCTGTGCGACAAAGGCGGGCGCGTGGCCGTTTACCGCTGCGGCACCAATGGCCAGCCGGATGTGCTTGTCACCGTCACCGGCATCTACACCAATCTTCTGCCGGAGAACGATGCCGTGCGCATCAAGCGCGGTGTGACCGTGTACAGCGAACGGGAACTGGACCTGCTGCTGGAAGATCTGGGCGATTGAGTGCAGAATGCTCAATTTTTATCTACTTTTGCTGATTATTTTTATTGACATCCCAATGTAAAAATTATATAATGATAATAGATGTAAAGTTTCTTAACCGCCTGCAGCGATCATAAAAGGAAGTGCGTCCTCATGTCAGAACAGATCACCCTCCATTACCAGTGCCGTCTTTGCGGCAAGCAGCTGGACCGCGGTATCCACCTCGGCCCGCCCAGCCCCGGCACCTGCAGCAAAGCCGCCAAGGTGGACGGCTTTCACGGGCCGCACCGCTGGGTCATTGTCTCTTTGCCCAAAAGTGCCTGATTTTTAACGCAAAAAAACCTCCGGGAAAAGCGTCCCGGAGGTTTTTCTTAGTTTCAGGCTTCCATTTCTTCCAGCGGAGCAAGGTAGGTCTTGCGGCACTCCTCGTATTCCAGCATGTAGTCCTTGGTGGGGTTGTGGTGCATGATGCTCTTGAGGGTGTGGGAGTCGTAGTCCTCGCCGGCATCCATGCCGATCAGGCGGGCAGCAACGTTGGAGCAGTGATCCGAGATGCGCTCTGCATTGTTCAGCACATCCAGGAACACGACACCCGTATCAATGGAGCACACGCCGTCCTTCAGGCGCAGGATGTGCTGGTCGCGCAGGCGCTCCGCCATCACATCGATCACTTCCTCCAGCGGTTCCACCTGAGCCGCCAGACGCATATCGCTGTTTTCAAAGGCATCGTTGGTCAGGTTCAGGATGCGGTTCAGCGCATTCTCCAGCAGCTGCAGCTCCTTGGTGGCGCTTTCACTGAAGGACGCTTCCTTTTCCTGCAGTTCTTCTGCCTTTTCCATAATGTTCACCGCATAGTCGCCGATGCGCTCGAACTCGGTAACAAAATTCAGCAGTTCGGTCACAGTGTGGCTCTCATCGTCGCCCAGCTCCTGATCGGTCATCTTGATCAGATAGTTGGAGATTGCCACCTCCATGCGGTCGATCAGGTTTTCACGCACCCGGATGGCGCTGACGGTATCCTCGTCCATCTTCAGCAGCAGCGGTGCAGCCAGATTCACATTGCGGGCAGCACGGCGGGACATCTTGATCACAGCGCTCTTAGCCTGCTGCAGGGCCACAGCCGGGCTTTTGAACAGGCGCTCGTCCAGCACCGGCATGCTCAGCTCCTGTGCTTCCTCGGCGCTGTCCGGCACAGTGAGCAGTGCCAGCTTGGACAGCACACCGCTGCACGGCAGGAACAGCAGCATGGCGCACACGCTGGAAAGGGTGTGGATGTTTGCGATGGTGCTCTTGTTCATCACATCGTGCCACATGGGGATGCCAACGGTAAACTGCACCGCATACACCAGCGCCAGCAGGATCACGCTGCCAATGATGTTGAAGTACAGATGGATCAGTGCAGCGCGCTTGCCGTCCTTGGAGGAGCCGCCAATGGTGAGCAGCGGCGTAAAGGCCGTGCCGATGTGTGCGCCCAGAATAATGGGGATGGCAGAGCTGAAGGTGACCAGACCCGTGCTGGACAGTGCCTGCAGGATACCCACCGATGCCGAGGAGGACTGGATGATCACCGTGACCACCACGCCCACCAGAATGCCCAGAACGGGATTCGTCATGGTAACGAACAGATTCTGGAACACGGCGCTCTCACGCAGAGGAGCCACACCGGTGTCCATCAGGCTCATGCCGGTAAACAGGATGCCGAAACCCAGCATGATCTGGCCGATGTTCTTCCTTTTAGCGCTGCGCCGGAACACATAAAAAATGCAGCCAATAAACGCCACCACGGGCGCAAAGGTCTTGGGCTGGATCAGTGTCAGCCAGAGACTGTCACCGGAGATATCCGCCATGCGGATCAGCTGGCCGGTAACAGTGGTACCAATGTTTGCACCCATAATGACACCTACCGACTGCGTAAGGGTCATGATGCCGGAGTTTACCAGACCGACACAAATAACGACCGTGCCGGCCGAGGACTGGATGACACCCGTGATGAGGGTGCCAAAAATAACGCCCTTGAGCGTTGAGGAGGTCAGCTTTTGCAGCACGCCCTGCATTTTGCCGCCGGCCAGTTTTTCCAGACCAGCGCCCATAATGGACATGCCGTACAGAAACAGCGCAATTCCACCCAACAGAGAGGTAATGTGTGTGATATCCATAACGATACTCCTAAAAATGATCTTCCTTTTGATCCTTGTACATCTGCCCTGCCCGCACACCGGGCCTGCTTGAACCGGCAGATGCTGCGGCCTGCCGCTCTGCTGCGCAGAACGGCGCACAATGACCGCGCTTGAATCTATTATATCATTTTTTATCCTGTCACAACAAGGTTTATTTTACAAGAAAATCACTTTTTCTACACATTTTTCCGTCTCTTAATGAATTCGTGCTCTTTCCTTTTCAATTATTTTACATCAATTTTACATTTGCACCGAAGTCCCTGTCTGTTTGCGGTCGCTTACTCTGCCAGTTCTTCCATTGCTTCCCGCACCGTATCGGCCGAAAACAGGAACACTCCGCTGCCGGTGTATACTTCCACATGGCTTCCAACATAACGCAGTTCAAAATCTTTCATCCGTGTTCCCTCCTGTATCTCGTTTTTTGCAGCTTTTCAGAACGTTTTTGTTCCATGGCTGTATTATCGCACACAGCAGGTACCATAAATCGGATTTTCAACGTATTTTGCAGACAAAAAGCCGCCCGGCTTCAAATGCAGAACCGGGCGGCTGGCCACCTATTTATATCGTTCAATGCACAGCGGCATATTCCGGGATGCGCTGCTCATGGGCCTGCTGCTCTGTGCGGGCCTTCTCATAGCAGTAACGGATGATCGCCTGCCTGCGCACGATGCCAATGAAGATACCGCGGTCATCCACAACCGGCACAAAGTTCTGGTTCATGGCCGCTTCGATCAGCTGATCCATGCTGGTGGTCACGGTGACAGCCTTGTAGTCGCGCTTGTGCGGGAAGGCCGAAATGGGGACATCCTCAGCCGCTTCCAGATCCAGACCATGGAACTTTTTCAGCCCCCAGAGAATGTCGCCCTCGGTCAAGGTGCCCACATATTTTCCCTGCCGGTTGAGCACCGGAATGGACGCGTAGCGGTTATTCTCCCACTTTTCCAGCGTCTGCCGAAGGGTGAAATCGTCGTAAACATACATCAGATCCTGCTTGGGTGAAAGGAAAAACAGAATATTCATGACAACAGCTCCTAAACATTGTTCCACGCGCCGTGCGCAAAAAATAACGCAGTTCATCCGCACAAGCGGGACCCTGCGCCGCAGTCCCTATCCTTGTTTCTATTTTAGCACTTTTTCATAGTCGGATAAAGAGTTATCACCCACCTTTTATATTTTTTTAACAGATTGTTTGCTTTCTTTCGTCATACTTTCGGTTTTGATAAAAAGCAACCAGCGTCCGTTATGCTATCACCTTCCCGGTGCGAAGCCGCCCGAACCATGCCGTCAATGCAGAAACCTGCGCAAAAAGTTGATATACCAGCATTTTGCGCTGTACAAGCGCGCCCCAAAGTTGTATAATAATGTGGGTGTTTCTCGGCGCAGTATGTGTATCTGTCCGCCGCTGCGCCCCAGACCTTGAATGTGTTTTATGAAAATAACATAAAGGAGCAGAGCGACTATGATCACTTCCCGTTTCCCTCTGGGGGATGTCAGCTTTACGTCCGGGTATTTTGCTACTCTGGTAGGTGAAGCAGCCAAACAGTGTTACGGTGTTGCCGCAATGGCGCCCCGTGATATGACCGATGCCGTCAGAAGCATGGTGCACGGTTCTGATTACCCGGAAAAGGGTGTCCGTGTCACGCAGGAGGATGGTCGTCTGGTGATCGAACTGCACATTGCAGTGAGCTATGGCCTGAACATTTCCACCGCCGCACGCAGCATCTCTCACCGCGTCAAGGACGAGGTGGAGCAGGCTACCGGCCTGAAGGTTGCCCGCGTTGTGGTTTCGGTAGACGATGTGATCGCCTGATTTTTGTTGGTTCATCCGAATGCGCCGGGCTTTTCCGGCAAGTACAAGGAGTAAAAAAGAATGATTTCTGGTAAGATTTTGCGTGACGCCATTATCTCTGGCGCCAACAACATCAACAATCAGCGCTCCCGCGTGGACGAGCTGAACGTTTTCCCTGTTCCTGATGGCGACACTGGCACCAACATGGGCATGACCGTGGGTGCTTCTGTGCGCGAGCTGGAAGCATTGGACGACAGCTGCACCGTGGGTGAGGCTTCCAAGACCGCTGCTTCCGCCATGCTGCGCGGCGCACGCGGCAACTCCGGTGTTATCACCAGCCTGCTGTTCCGCGGCTTCTCCAAGGCGCTGGAAGGTAAGAAGGAAGCCACCGCTGCCGACATTGTCGAGGCCCTGAAGAAGGGTGTCGAGGGTGCTTATAAGGCCGTTATGAAGCCCACCGAGGGCACCATCCTCACGGTTGCACGCATTGCCTCTGAGGAAGCTGCTGCCTGCGGTGCCGAGGATGTGCCCGCTCTGTGGGATGTGGTGATGACCGCCGGCCAGAAGGCTCTGGAGGACACCCCCAACCTGCTGCCTGTTCTGAAGAAGGCCGGCGTTGTGGATGCCGGCGGTCAGGGCATCATGGTCATCTTTGAGGGCATGGGCAAGGTGTTCCATGGCGAAGGCATCGTGGCAGGCGGCGAGGTTGCTCCCAACAAGGCAAAGCTCTCCACCGAGAACGCCGGCAAGGGCGTGTTCACCGACGACCTGATGAAGGTGGAGGACATCAAGAACGGCTACTGCACCCAGTTCCTGATCAACAAGTATGAGGGTGCAAGCGCCGCAAAGATGCGTGCCTTTGCAGAATCCAACGGCGACAGCGTGGTGTGCATCGAGGATGACGATGTGATCAACCTGCATGTGCACACCGCTGACCCCGGCAAGATCCTGAGCGAAGCCATCAAGTATGGCTACCTGACCAACTTCAAGATCGAGAACATGCACGAGCAGTTCCTGGCCCGTCAGAAGCAGGGCAAGAGCCTGGAAAAGCAGGCTTCTGCTGAGAAGGCCCCTTCTCAGTCCAGCGAGTTCGTCTACGCTGCTGTGGACCCCAGCCGTGACTATGGCTTTGTTGCCGTTGCCGCCGGTGAAGGCCTGAAGGCCGTGTTCACCGATCTGGCTGCAGACGCAGTGGTCTCCGGTGGTCAGACCATGAACCCAGCCACCGAGGATATCCTCGCCGCCATCCAGAGCGTGCCCGCAAAGACCGTGTTCGTGCTGCCCAACAACAAGAATATCATCATGGCTGCTGAGCAGGCCCAGAAGCTGGCCGACCGTCAGGTGGTCGTTCTGCCCACCCGCACCGTGCCCATGGGCATTACCGCCATGCTGAACTTTGATCCCTCTGTGAACGCCGAGACCAACACCATCAACATGATGGCTGCTGCCGACAAGGTGTCCACCGGTCTGATCACCTATGCTGCCCGCGACAGTGAGTACGACGGCAAGCGCATCAAGAAGGGTGAGATCATGGCTCTGGAGAACGGCAAGATCGTTTCCACCTCCAACGATATCACCAAAGCTACCTACCGTCTGGCACGCGGCATGTGCAAGAAGGATTCCAGCTTCGTCACCATCATCTCCGGCTGCGACGTGAGCGATGAGGATGCCGAGAAAGTGACCGAGATCGTAAAGGCAAAGTGCCCGAACCACGTTGAGGTCAGCCACATCCGCGGCGGCCAGCCCGTTTACTATTATATGATCAGCGTGGAGTAAACACTCCCCCGTTCTGCTGATTTTTTAAGCACCTGCGATTTTTGCCGCGGGTGCTTTTTTAAGCAAAAGTGCCTGCACAGCTAAAGCCGTGCAGGCACTTTTGCTTTCAGAATCCTCAGAAGAAGCTTACCTGACTGCTCTCCGGCAGGTCGCCCAGAGCGCCCACCTGACGCAGACGGTCCAGAATGCTGCTGCCGACACCGGAAGCCTGCTGCAGCTCTTCCACCGAGATATATTCTTCGCCGTGGATGGTGGCACGTTCCAGCGCTTCGGCGGCGGCACCTCCAAGCCCCTTCAGCGAAGAGAAAGGCAGACGTACCTTGCCGTCCTCCACCACATACTTGGAGCCGCGGCTCTTGCCCAGCTCAATGGGTAAAAACTCGTAGCCGCGCACCAGCATCTCGTTGACGAGCTGCAGGCTGACCAGCACATCTTCGTCCTTGGCGTTCTTCTCTTCCTTCAGGCGGCGCTTGACTTCTTCCATGTGGGCGCGGGCCACTGCCGCACCGCCCACAGCGGCCTCATAGTCGATGTCGTCGCCGCGTACGGTAAAGTATACCGCATAGAACTCCGGTGGACGGTAGATCTTGAACCACATCAGACGAATGGCCGACATCAGGTAGGCCACAGCATGGGCCTTGGGGAACATATACTTGATCTTGCGGCAGCTCTCGATGTACCAGTCCGGCACCTCGTGCTCCCGCATGGCTTCCTCCCAGCCATCCTTGAAGCCGCCCTTGGCCACCTTGCCCTTACGCACAGCTTCCATGATATCAAAGGCCATCTTGGGTTCCAGACCCTTGCGCAGCAGGTACAGCATGATGCTGTCACGGCAGCCAATGACCTCCGCAATGGTGCAGGTGCCGCTGCGGATCAGCTCGTCCGCGTTGCCGGTCCACACATCAGTGCCGTGGGACAGGCCCGAGATCTGGATCAGCTCGGAGAAGTTCTTGGGCCGTGCCTCCACCAGCATACCGCGCACGAAGTTGGTGCCCATTTCCGGGATGCCGAAGGTTCCGGTCTGGCTGTCGATCTGTTCCGGGGTCACGCCCAGCGCTTCGGGGCTGGTCAGCAGGCTGTACACCTTGGGGTCGTTCATGGGGATGCTGTCGATGGGGATACCGGTGTACTCCTCAAAATACTTGTAGAAGGTGGGCATATCGTGGCCCAGTTCGTCCAGCTTGAGCAGGGTATCGTGCAGGTACTTGAACTCGAAGTGGGTGGTCAGCAGGCCGCCTGCCACATCATCCGCCGGGTGCTGGATGGGGCAGAAATCGTAGATCTCGTAGGTGTCCGGCACAACGACCATGCCGCCGGGGTGCTGACCCGTGGTGCGCTTGACGCCGGTGCAGCCCAGAGTCAGGCGGTTCTCCTCCGCATGATTCACCGTGCGGCCGCGCTCATCCAGATATTTTTTGACATAGCCGTAGGCGGTCTTGTCCTGAATACCGGACACGGTGCCCGCCTTGAACACGTTGGCTTTGCCGAACAGCTCCTCGGTATAGCGGTGCACATTGGACTGATATTCGCCGGAAAAGTTCAGGTCGATATCCGGCTCTTTATCGCCGTAGAAGCCGAGGAAGGTCTCGAAGGGAATATCGTGGCCGTCCACCAGCATCCGGGTGCCGCAGTTGGGGCAGTTTTTATCCGGCAGGTCAAAGCCGTCGTCCACGCTGCCGTCGGTGATGAACTCGCTGTGCTTGCACTTGGGGCAGCGATAGTGGGGCGGCAGGCTGTTCACCTCCGAGATGCCGGAGAAGTGGGCCACGGCCGATGAGCCGACCGAACCACGGCTGCCCACCTGATAGCCGCCCGCGTTGGAATAGGCCACCAGTTTGACCGCAATGACGTACAGAACGGCGTAGCCATGGCCGCAGATGGAGTCCAGCTCCTTCTGCAGCCGCTTTTCCACAATTTCGGGCAGCGGGTCACCGTAATCGCGCTTGGCGTGTTCCCACGTAGCATCGCGCAGCTGCTGCTCTGCACCCTCGATGCTGGGCGGGTAGGTGCCGCGCGGGATGGCACGAACGTTGTTGTCGATCATCGCCGCGATCCTGCGGGGGTTCTTCACCACTACCTCGTAGGCTTTTTCCTTGGGCAGATAGTAGAACTGCGCCAGCATATCCTGCGTGGTGCGGAAGAACAGCGGCGGCTGGTTGTCGGCATCTTTAAAGCCGTTGCCCGCCTGCAGCACAGCGCGGTAAGCCGCGTCTTCCGGCTCGGTAAAGTGCACATCGCCGGTGGCAATGACCGGCTTGTGCAGGTCTTCGCCCAGCTTGATGACCGTGCGGTTGAAGTTTTTGATGTCCTCTTCGCTGTCCACCTTGCCGTCCCGCACCATGTAGGCGTTGTTGCCCAGCGGCTGGATCTCAAGAATATCGTAGTAGGACGCGATCTTTTTCAGTTCTTCATAGCTGGTGCCATCCACGATGGCCCGGTACAGCTCGCCGGCTTCGCAGGCGGAAGTGAGCAGCAGGCCGTCCCGGTATTTGTTCAAAAGGCTCCGGGGCACCCGGGGCTTTTTGAAAAAGTAGTTCACATGGGCTTCGCTGACGATCTTGTACAGATTTTTCAGGCCCATCTGGTTCTTGACCAGAATGATGAGGTGGTAATACTTCTTTTTCAGCACCTCGCGGTTGCCGCCAAGGCCGGTGTTGATCTCACTGACCTTTGCTACCTGCTTTTCTTTCAGGTCGTTCAGCATGACCCCGAAGATGCGGCCCAGCGCGGCAGAATCCTCACAGGCACGGTGGGCCTCGTAGGCAGGCAGCTCCAGATGCTTGTTGATGGTGCCCTGCTTGTAGTTGTGCAGGCCGGGGTACATGGCCTGCGCCATGGTCAGGGTGTCGATATAGGTCGGCTCCAGCTTGATGCCGCTGCGCTTGGCGGCGGCGCGCAGGAAACGCATATCAAAGGCGTGGACGTTGTGGCCCACAAGGATGCGGTCTCCCGCAAATTTGAGGAAGGCTTCCAGTGCTTCCTTTTCGCCGGGAGCATCCGCCACCATTTCGTTGGTGATGCCGGTCAGCTCGGTGATCTTGGGGGTGATGGGCTTGCCGGGCTTGACAAAGGTATCAAATTCCTCCACCACTTCGCCGTTTTTCACGATGACGGCACCGATCTCGGTCATATACTCCACGCCGGGGTCAAGGCCTGTGGTCTCGGTATCAAACACGCAGAACTCCCCGTCCAGCGGCTGATCCTTCACGCCGTATACACAGGGGATCATGTCGTCCACAAAGTAGGCTTCGCAGCCGTAGATCAGCTTGAAGTCCGGGTCTGATTTATGGATATCGTCCGCTGCCAGCATGGCTTCCGGGTAACCCTGACACACACCGTGGTCAGTGATGGCAACGGCCGGATGTCCCATGCGGTGGGCCAGCTTGACGATGCCGCCGGGATCACAGAAGCCGTCCATGCTGGAAAGCTTGGTGTGCAGATGCAGCTCTACACGCTTGACCGGTGCGGTATCCTCCCGCTTTTTGCGCTCCACGATGAGCACATCGTAGGGGTAGACGATATAATCATGTTCGTACTTGTCGTAGGAGCAGTCGCCGCGCACGATGAGGGTGGTGCCTTTGCCAAGGCTCTCCCACTTGGAGCAGTCCTCACCTTCCTGCGCGCGGATCTTCAGGTTGATGGAGCCCTGATAATCGGTGATGGATACGGTATAAATTTTGCGGAAGTTGCCCTTGACCTCCGAGAAGAACACATCGCCCCAGATCGTGCACTTGCCGCCCTCGCCGCCAAGGTCTTTCAGCGGGGTGAGGTTCTTGGGGGTGAACATCTTGCCGTGGAAAATGGTGACGGGCTTATCGGTCAGGTCCAGACCATCCACCTTGATGGACGGTGCTGTGTTCTTTTTCTCAAACTTGACCACCGGTGGCGCGATCTTGCGCTCCAGCTTTTCTTCCATCTGGTGCTGCTCGGCTTCGCTTACAGCGCTTTGCAGCGTTACCTGCGGCGTTACCCCGGTGTGGGCCGCAATGCGCTCTGCCAGCAGCTTTTCAAAGTGCATCTCCTGCAAAAACTTGGTGCCATGGCATACGCCGATGGTGATCTTCTGTCCGATGATGTTGATCTTGCACCGGTCCAGAAAGCCGTTGATGGGCACGCCGTCCCGCTTCATCTCTTCCATCAGATCGCGCAGGGCCGTTTCGTCCAGCATGGCATAGCCAAACAGGTTCTGGATGCGCAGCTCAAAGCCCTCATAATCCGGCTGCAGGGATGCCAGCAGCCGGGCACAGAGATTTTTGTCCAGCGGCGCACCGCTGCGCAGGGTAAAGATGACCTGCCGCTCCTGCCGCAGCATCTGCGCATGCTCCACAATGACCTGCCCGAAGCAGGCCGCAAATGCCGGGTCAACCATGAACTGCGGCCACAGGTTGGATACGAGTGGTGTCACAAATGGTACTCCTTTTTATACAGCACAAGCTGCCGCACCCGTTTTTTGCAGGTGTGGCAGCTGTGAAAAAAGCCAAATTACAGTTTATAGATCTCATCCATGAACTGATCCAGGATGTTGTCTCCGGTCAGCTTTTTGATGGGCTTGCCGTGGAT
>ULUP01003051.1_pt1 | contig 15065 bp, 10 predicted proteins | sample 1958581 | NCBI WGS metagenome assembly ULUP01 (sample SAMEA4835763, study PRJEB28245) | human gut metagenome | biome: gut microbiome; material: fecal sample | place: Denmark | collected 2008 | reverse complement strand
CGCAGAACAAACCACCGGCTAAGCCGGTGGTCATGATTAATATGCATTTTTATTGATAAATCCGGTCACTACCGTGAGCAGTAGGATTTTGATGTCCAGCATCAATGTCCAGTTTTCGATATAGTACAGATCGCAGTCGATGCGCATGCGGATCGAAGTGTCACCACGATAGCCATTGACCTGTGCCCAGCCGGTGATACCCGGGCGGACCTGATGCTTGATCATATAGCGTGGAATTTCTTCTTTAAACTTCTCTACGAAAAATGGCCGTTCCGGTCTTGGACCGACAAGACTCATATCTCCTTTTAATACATTAAAAAACTGTGGAAGCTCGTCCAAACTGGTTTTACGGATAAATTTGCCAACCGGTGTAACACGCGGATCGTTTGGGGTTGTCCAGGCTTTCTGTTCTTCCGTAGCCTTCTGTACTGCCATCGAACGGAACTTGTACATTAAAAATGGTTTTCCGCCAAGTCCGATTCGTTCCTGCTTAAAGATCAGAGGTCCTTCGGAAGTTGCCTTTACCAAAATGGCGACAACGAGCATCGGAATGGAGAACAAGATGATCAAACAGATCGATCCGATGATGTCTACGGTACGTTTGATAAATTTATTAAAGGAGTTGGTAAGCGGTACATTTCTCACGTGAATGACCGGCAGACCGTCAAGATCTTCCGTGTAAGGACGTGTCGGAATGATATTATTATAATCCGGGATAAATTTTGTATGAACACCGGATTTTTCCGTAATTGCCACGATTCCTTCGAGCCGTTTGTACTGATCAATGCCAAGAGTGATCGCAATTTCATCAAAAGAGTTGGAAGCAAGTACTTCTTCGAGATCGTCAATATCGCCGATAACGTGCACATCGCGGTAAGATTTACCGTTTTTCTTCTGGTCATCCAAAATGCCGTGTACGACATATCCCCATTCGGGATGTGCAAAGATACGGTCGATATAGCCCTCTGCCGAACGGCCGTAACCGACGAGAAGGACATGCTTTAAATTGTGCCCACGCTTGCGGAAACGGCGTAAGATGGTCGTGATCAGCAGGCGGAAGATCAATTCCAATATAAAATTTGTAATTACAAAAATTACAATAAACAGACGAGCATAGTTTCCACTTTTAATAAAGTAGAGACCGGCGGTACAATACAAAATGCCGACGACATTTGCCTTGAAAATATTGTAAGCCTGTGATTTACGGCTTGTAACACGTTTTGGGTCATACAGATGAAAAGCATAGTAGGACACGAGGTAACATGGAATCAGCAGGAAAAGCATCTGCATATATTCTTCCAGTGTTCCGTAAAGTCCGATCGGTTCCTCAATGATCTGCCATTGGATCAGGATACTCTGCTCTTCGTCAAAACGTAATTTATAAGCAAGTATAAATGAAAATACTAAAATCAGCACATCTATGATAAATCGTATAATATTAAGTAATTTTTGGTTTCCTTTGATCAAAATCTGTCATCCTTTCAAATTAGGGATTGGTATGATATCGTCATTGGCGGTGCAATGATATCTACGAATTGCTCCGTTGCTGTCGCAACTCACGCAATTCTACAAACATTATTATAAAGTATTTTTTCCATTTTCACAATATAAAAATAAGATATTCACAAACTAAACACATTTGATGGGTATAATGCAACATATACAATGAAAAGTAGTATAGAAGATAAATAAACGGGAAAGGAAGATTCGATATGAATGAAGAAAACAACAATCCTTGGGAAAATACGAACAATAACGGCATGACGGACAACACGATTTATGTACAGCCGTCACAGACAGATGATGCGGCAGGCGCACAGAATACTGCCGGAACAGATGCAGGACCGCAGCCGATGCCAAGTTCTGACAATATGTATCGTTTTCAAAATACGAATCCGGGCGGCGGGCAGGAGCCACCGAGACCACCAAAGCAGAAGAAAAAAGGTGGTATGAAGAAAACGTTACTATCCGCAGTCGTATTTGGTGTCGTTGCAGCATTTTGTTTCTTTGCTATCGTGAAGATCTGTGGATTGCAGGTTGGAACAAAGAAATCAAATTCCGGTGAGATCGGAACAGTAAATACGGATTCCGGAAATACGGAATTGACTGCCATATCAGGTGGAGCAATTTCAGGTGTATCTGATGTGTCAGGCATTGTGGAAAAGGTAATGCCATCCATCGTGTCCATTACAGAGACGAGTATGCAGAAATCCATTTTTGGCGAATACCCATCCGAAGGTGCAGGCTCCGGATTTATCGTGAAACAGGATGACAAAGAACTGCTAATCGTCACAAATAATCACGTCGTTTCCGGTGCAGAGAGCATTACTGTCAAGTTTATTGATGACACGACGGCGAAAGCAACGGTAAAAGGAACGGATTCTACTGCAGACTTGGCAGTAATTACCGTGAAACTCAGCGACTTAAAAGAAGAAACAAAGGGCAAGATAAAGATTGCAGCATTGGGACATTCTGACGATGTAAAAGTCGGCCAGATGGCGATCGCGATCGGAAATGCTCTTGGATACGGTCAGTCCGTAACCGTTGGTTATATCAGTGCGAAAGACAGAGAAGTTGAAGTTGGCGATGAAAATGGAAGCGGATCCAATAAAATGGTACTTCTTCAGACGGATGCTGCTATCAACCCCGGTAACAGCGGTGGAGCATTGCTCGATGTAAACGGCAACGTCATTGGTATTAACTCCGTGAAATATGCAGATACCAAAGTGGAAGGAATTGGATATGCGATTCCGATGAGTGACGCAATTCCGATTATTAATGAATTGATGAAACGACAAGTGCTCAGCGACAGTGAGAAAGGTTACCTTGGAATTACCGGTAAGACAATCAGCGATTCTGTCAGCGAAGCTTATGGCATCCCGGTTGGCGTGTATGTTTCTGAAGTGTCCGACAGTGGCGCAGCAAAAGCAGCCGGCATCAAGAAAGGCGATGTCATCACAAAGATCAACGATGCCAAAGTATCTACGATCGAGCAGGTACAGAATAAGGTAAACAATACAAAAGCAGGTACCGAGATTACGGTAACAATATCCAGAAGCCAGGATGGCGAGTACAAAGAGCAGAATCTCAAAGTTACTTTGAAAGGCTCGGAAACACTTAACGAACTGGACAATGGATCACAGGATTCGGGAAATTCAAGTGGATCCAATGGAAGTTCTGACGGAAGCTCCGACGGAAACAGCAGTAATCCATATGGAAATGACTCTTACGATGATTCCTACGGAAGTCAGATCATGCCTTGGTAAAACTTCTTTACGAATCAGAAAAAATAAGTTATAATTTAAGGAACTGTTATTCGCGGCAGAGATGCCATAGAATAATGGTTCCTTTTGGACATATTATAATGAGAAAAACTAGTATAGAAATGGAGAGAATAGTGAGCGAAGAAATCAAAAATCAAAATGAAGATATAATTGAAAATAATGAAAATAATGAAAATAAAGGGGAAACATTCTGCTATTTGTGCCACCGGCCGTCGAGCCTGGTAAACAATATGATTCATCTTCCGAACAATATATCAATCTGTTCCGATTGCCTGCAAAAGTCGTTTGATATGTTTAACAATGGTTCGATGGGAGCCGGAACAATTCCTCCGATGAATGGAATGCCGGGAATTGAGTTTATCAATCTGACTAATCCGTTTGGCGGTATGCCGGAAGAAATGCAGGAACGCCACCGGGTAAAGACAAAAAAGAAAACTCATGAGGAAGTGCCGGCACTTGACATCCAAAAATTACCAGCCCCTCACATTATCAAAGGAAGACTGGATGAATATGTGATGGGACAGGATCAGGCGAAAAAAGTCATCTCTGTAGGTGTATATAACCACTATAAGAGAATCGCGGCGATGGAAGAGCAGGAAAAAGCCAAAGAAACCGGCGATACCAATCAGATGGACTGGGATGTTGAGATAGAAAAGTCCAACATGCTGATGCTAGGACCGACAGGAAGCGGTAAAACGTTTTTGGTACAGACCCTCGCACGTATTTTACAGGTGCCACTTGCGATCACCGATGCGACAGCGCTTACCGAAGCCGGTTATATCGGCGATGATGTGGAAAGTGTCATTTCCAAACTGCTTGCAAATGCAGACAATGATGTGGAACGCGCCGAGCGTGGTATCGTTTACATCGATGAGATCGATAAGCTTGCAAAAAAGGAAAATGCCAATCAGCGTGACGTCAGCGGAGAATCGGTACAGCAGGCTCTTTTAAAACTTCTTGAGGGGGCAGATATCGAAGTTCCGGTAGGTGCTACCAGCAAAAATGCGATGGTTCCGATGACGACCGTCAATACCCGCCATATTTTGTTTATTTGTGGTGGAGCATTTCCGGGATTGGAAAATGTGATCAAGCGCCGCTTGACAAAACATGGTCATATCGGATTTGAGTCACAGTTAAAAGATGATCTTGACAAAGATGAGAATATTCTTTCCAAGGTTGAGACAGAAGATATCCGCAGTTATGGATTGATTCCGGAATTTATCGGACGTCTTCCGATCGTATTTGCTTTGCAGCAGATGGATGAGAAACTTTTGGTTAAGGTTCTGAAAGAACCGAAGAATGCAATCGTCAAACAGTACAAAAAATTATTTGCCATGGACGGAGTGAAACTGGATTTTGATGAAGATGCACTTCTTGAGATTGCCCACCGGGCTGTGGAGAAAAAGACGGGGGCGCGAGCACTGCGTTCGATATTGGAAGAGACGATGTTAGACATCATGTACCAGATTCCGAAAGATGACATGATCGGACACGTTACCATTACCCAAGATTATGTGAAGGGTGTCGGCGGACCGCGTATCGAAGTCCGCGATTAAAAATCTGTATTTAATAAAGGAACTCCAAGATAAACGGTCGTTTCATCGGAGATTTCGTCATAGGTTATGGCGAGATTTAAGTTGATTTTCTGACCGTTTATTTTTTTGCAAAAAGCGATTCCGGAAGTGTAGCCGTAGGCGACATAATAGTCGGATGTCTGGTGTGTATCTTTGAGTGCCCCGCCCCAGACGTGGAAAAGCCGGGAGGCAAGCTGCTCTTTCTGAGAGGAAGTCATTTCGCCGGATAAATGTCCCTTTATCTGTCCGCCTTTTTGTGACAAATTCTGGAAAGAATCAACATCGCTTTCCAAGATTAGCTGATTGCGCGCAAAGGCCTGTGTGGCGTCATTATGTGAAAGATAAAAGCGGGTCATTGCAAATTGCACAAAGGCAACGATCCAGCATAAACACATACAGAATATAGCAAGTTTTAATTTTCGTCTCATAGAAGCTCCTCTTTTCTATACTGTAACGATTCAGAATTCCCCTCCCACGTGTTCGCATTGCCCTGAACAGTTACGTGTTATTTATGTATAGCGTTGACAATTCAGGGAAATTTATACACCTAGAAAGTTTTGCCGAATCTTAACTAAATGGATATTGACGAAAAATTTTCGAATTGCTATGATAAAGAATGGTAGAAGGCAGAGGGAGAAAGGAGATTATTGATGAGAAAAACCAAGATTATATGTACGATGGGTCCGGCGACGGATTCGGATGAAGTTTTGGAAAAATTGATGCGGGGAGGCATGAATGTCGCTCGTTTCAATTTTTCACACGGCAGCCACGAGGAACAGAAGGAACGAATGGACCGCATCAAAGCAATGCGGGAAAAATGCAGCAAGCCGGTGGCGATGCTTTTGGATACAAAAGGACCGGAAATTCGCACAGGGATATTTGAAGAGGGAAAAGTGACATTGGAGCCCGGGCAGCAGTTTGTGCTGACAGGACGCGAAATCCGCGGAAATGCTTCGATGGCGTCTATTACGTATCCACAGTTATATCAGGATGAGAAGCCGGGAAACCGGATTTTGATCGATGATGGACTCATTGAACTTATTGTGAAGGAAATCCGGGGCGAGGACATCATTTGTACTGTTGTAAATGGTGGCGTGATTTCAAACCACAAGGGTGTCAATGTTCCGGGTGTGCACATTCATCTGCCTTATATGAGCGAAAAAGACAAAGAGGATATTTTGTTTGGAATCCGTCAGGACATTGATTTTGTGGCAGCTTCTTTTACGAGAACCGCTGAGGATGTCATGCAGATCCGTAAACTTTTGGACGAAAATGGGGGAAAAGATATCAATATCATCGCAAAGATTGAAAATGCGGAAGGTGTGGATAAGATCGATGAGATCATCCGCGTATCGGATGGAATTATGATCGCGCGAGGCGATATGGGAGTTGAGGTGCCGGATGAGGAAGTGCCGGTTATACAGAAAATGATCATCCGCAAAGTGTACGAAGCCGGAAAACAGGTAATTACGGCGACACAGATGCTCGATTCCATGATGAAAAATCCTCGACCGACCAGAGCCGAGACAGCAGACGTCGCCAATGCCATCTACGATGGAACAAGTGCCATCATGCTTTCGGGAGAGACGGCTGCAGGGAAATATCCGGTGGAAGCCTTAAAAACAATGGTGCGTATCGCTGAGAGAACCGAGGCTGACGTCGACTACTGCAAGCGGTTTTTTAACCATGAGCGGAAAGCCAATCCGGACATTACGGATGCCATCTGCCATGCAACCTGCACGACGGCGCACGATCTGAATGCCCGCGTCATTATTACGGTAACCAAATCCGGAAGATCGGCCCGCATGATCTCACGTTACCGTCCGGGCTGCGATATCGTGGGCTGTGCCATGTCGAAAAAAGTGACAAGGCAGCTTAATATGTCATGGGGCGTTATGCCTATTTTATTGGAAGAAAAGCAGGAAGTTTTTGAACTTTTTGATTATGCAACAGAAGAATGTCTCAAACAGGGATTCTTATGTAAAGGCGATGTTGCGGTATATACGTCGGGGGTTCCGGTTGGAATTTCCGGTACAACAAACATGATAAAAGTGCAGAGAGCATAACAAAGGTTGACAATGTCGAAAAATGTGTGGTATGATATATGCGTGAAACTTTCAGGGTCATATCCTGGACCCACTACAACCAGGTTAAATATGAAAGAAAAGAGGTCAGAGTAAAATGGCAAACATCGATTTGAGCAAGTATGGTATCACAGGTGCAACTGAGATTGTGTACAATCCTTCTTATGAAGATCTGTATAAGGAAGAGACCAATCCGGCGTTGGAAGGTTATGAAAAAGGCCAGGAAAGTGAACTTGGCGCAGTGAACGTTATGACAGGTATTTATACCGGACGTTCCCCTAAAGACAAGTACATTGTAATGGATGAGAATTCAAAAGACACAGTATGGTGGACTTCTGATGAGTACAAAAATGATAACCATCCTGCATCACAGGAAGCTTGGAAAGCAGTGAAAGAGCTTGCAGTAAAAGAATTGTCAAATAAGAGACTTTTCGTAGTAGATGCATTCTGCGGAGCAAACCATGACACACGCATGGCTGTTCGTTTTATCGTAGAAGTGGCTTGGCAGGCACATTTCATCAAAAATATGTTTATCCAGCCAACAGCAGAAGAGTTGGAAAACTTTGAGCCAAACTTTATCGTATACAATGCATCCAAAGCAAAGGTTGAAAATTACAAAGAACTCGGATTGAATTCTGAGACAGCTGTAATGTTCAATATCACAAGCCGCGAGCAGGTTATCGTAAATACATGGTACGGCGGAGAAATGAAGAAAGGTATGTTCTCTATGATGAACTACTATCTTCCATTGCAAGGTATCGCTTCCATGCACTGCTCCGCAAACACAGATATGGACGGAAAGAACACGGCGATCTTCTTCGGACTTTCCGGAACAGGTAAGACAACATTGTCCACAGATCCAAAACGTCTCCTTATCGGTGATGACGAGCACGGCTGGGATGACAATGGTGTATTCAACTTCGAAGGCGGCTGCTACGCAAAAGTTATCGACTTGGACAAAGAGTCTGAGCCGGACATCTACAATGCGATCCGCAGAGACGCTCTTCTTGAGAACGTAACACTTGACAAAGACGGAAAGATTGATTTCGCAGATAAGAGCGTAACAGAGAATACTCGTGTATCTTATCCAATCGATCACATTGAAAATATCGTTCGCCCAATTTCTTCTGCACCAGCAGCGAAGAACGTAATCTTCCTGTCAGCAGATGCATTCGGCGTACTTCCACCGGTATCGATCCTTACACCGGAGCAGACAAAATACTACTTCTTGTCAGGATTTACAGCAAAACTTGCTGGTACAGAGCGTGGAATCACAGAGCCAACTCCTACATTCTCCGCTTGCTTCGGACAGGCATTCCTCGAGCTACATCCTACAAAATATGCAGAAGAGCTCGTTAAGAAAATGGAGAAGAGCGGAGCAAAAGCTTATCTCGTAAATACAGGATGGAACGGAACAGGAAAACGTATCTCCATCAAAGATACACGTGGTATCATCGATGCAATCCTCAGCGGAGACATCGCGAAAGCACCTACAAAGACAATTCCTCACTTCAACTTCGAAGTACCTACTGAATTGCCGGGTGTAGATCCAGCGATCCTTGATCCTCGCGATACTTACGCAGATGCTTCCGAATGGGAGACAAAAGCTTTGGATCTTGCAGACAGATTCATCAAGAACTTCGCAAAATACGAAGGAAATGCAGAAGGTAAAGCATTGGTACCTGCAGGACCACAGAAATAAGTTGTATAAACAACGAGACACGCAACAATAAAAAGATCACCCATACCGTGCGTGTAAACAACGAGACACGCAACAATAAAAAGATCACCCATATCGTGCTTGCACGAAATATGGGTGATCTTTTTATTGTTATGTGACGACTGTCACGATGATGAGCTCCGGCAGGAGCGAAGAATGCGTGTCGAGTTGTTGGAAGGGAGAAGGGAGGCGCGTGACGACTGTCACGATGATGAGCTCCGCTAGGAGCGAAGAATGCGAAGGTATAATTTTATAGTTATAAATTTATAACACAAAAGTTATGAAAAAAGTATAAAATCCATATTGCATTTTGGTAAAATATCATATAAAATTTGTAATAACAATAAAACCATATTTGGAAGACAGAAAGGGAGAGAAAAATGCAAAAGATTATGAAACGTATAATGGCAGTTGTATTGCTGGTGTCGACGGCAGTGGCGTCGATAGGAATTGTGCCGCGGAAAGTAGAAGCGTCAACAACCTACCAGTACAAAGCAAATTTGAGGAATTTGCTAAGTGACTATCAGTATGTGGTGAAGGAAAACCTTGAGGCAAAAACACATACTATGGGAGGCGTGGCTGTAGGTGGAAATTGTAAAATGGCTGATTTTGCAGATGCTATGGTGAGCCCGAGTTATGCGGGAAATCTAGTGAAAGTGGGAAATGTAAAGGACACACCTTCGACAGGAGTTCCGGAGGGGTACCACACCAAAAAATTCTATTATACCTACAAAGCGGCCAATGCTTTTGAAAACTATCAGGCTTCAAAATTTGAACAAAATACATATTTGGATATGGTGTCGGCTTTTCACACCATTCAGTCTGAATCGACAGCTCTTGTATCCGGGGCAGAAAAAGCAGTGGTAACCGGAAATAGGATTATAATTGATTTTTCAAAAGCAAAAAAATATGAAGTGCCGGCAAATCTGATCTCGAGTGACCGAAGTGTGACATTGGACATTGTAGGGCTGGCATCTCCGGACGATCTGCGTGATGAGGAATACAGCATTTCTGTTACCGGATTAAAAGATACAATAGTTTTTGTTGATTTTGGGGTAACCAGCAAGCCGGCAGCTGCAGATAAAATTTTGCCGGTTACTTGGAATGGTCAGCCGATGAGCAATAAATTGAAAAAAATATCATCGGATAATTATGCCGGGGCTCAGTTTGTAAACTCCGGTATGAAATTGATCTGGAATTTCCCGGATGCAACAAAAATGATGACAGAATACATTTCGGGGCATTTTGTGGCACCGCAGGCGGATCTTACAATCAGTGGCGGAAATTTTGAGGGAGGTGTAATTGCGAAAAGTGTGACCTCTGGTGCGGAGGGACATTTTTACCCATATTTTAAAGTGGAAACATCTCGTGATACTGTACCTGGGGCGAAACCGGCATTGAAGATTATTGAGACAGCATTGGTAAAAGTGCTGGTCGAAGTAGGAGATGACGAGGAAATTAAATTTATTAAGGATAAAGGCGGTAATGATGTTGTTATCAATTCGGATAATGCAGATTACCAGTGGCAGGTATTTGACAAAAAAACGGGTACATGGAATGACATCCCGGGAGCAAATGGGGCAGTTTTAAATCCTGACAAGAGCTTGGAAGGAAAACAGATACAATGTACCGTGACGGGGAAAAATGACTATACCGGACAGGCGGTTGCAGAAGGCGTTGTGCGAGCTCTTCCGCCGGTGGAAAAACAGACGAGTGAGACGAGTATAACCATTGAAGCAGAGGATGGCTTTGAATATGAAATCCGAGATAAGAGTGGCAATATTGTAATATCATGGGTGACGGATGGATGTGCGAAAGATGGAGATGGCGTGACAGGAAGTATTACATTTAACGGTTTAAAATCAGATACTTCTTATGATGTGGTAAAACGCGCTGCAGATTTGGCTGTCACAGAAAGCCGTATTACGGAAATGCGTACAAAAAGTACCAATCCTTCGCCAAGTTTGGTTCCAAATCCGGGCAGCACACCGAAGGCGACACCGAGTGCAGCGCCAAGTGTGACTACAGGTGGTACCAGCGGTACGCAAACGACAGGACAAAAGCCGGGAGAGACGCCAAAGACAACATTGCCGCCGGAAGATCAGACGATTGGAAAAGGTACCGTGGAATTAAAAATTCCGACAATTGTTATGAAGAAAATTATGGCGCCGAAGATGAAATTCCGCATCAAGCTTTTGAATCAAAAAGGAGCAAAGGTAAGATGCAGCTCCAGTAATAAAAAGATTGCGACGATTGACAAGAACGGACTGGTTAAGACAAAGAAAAAACTGGGAAAAGCCAAGTTAGTTATCAATGTGACAAAAGGAAAGAAAAAAATCCAGTATATCGTTAATCTTGTAGTCCGCACAACGATTAAGAAAAACTACAGTTTATATAAGTATAAAACAAGTTACAAATATCCAAGCGTAAGCTTATACAAACTGCTTCCAAAAGGGAAGACATATAAGATTCAGCTTCTGCATCTGAATAAGACCGCAAAAGTAACTTATAAGTCCAGTAAACCGTCTATCGCTAAGGTTGACAAAAAAGGAAAAGTGACACCGGTGAAAAACGGACGTGCCGATATTACAGTAACGATTGTGCAAAATGGAATTACGTACAAATATTTTGTTGTAGTCCGATCGACGGAAAAGGGCGTGGAGTCCAATACCTCGTATTTGAAAGTGATTCGATAAAATTGCAATTTTTCTACTGAAAAACTCTTGACAAATCAAGGCCACACGAGCTATAATAATCTAGCATGCGTTCGTGTGGTCTTTTTGTGTACAAAAAAACGGCACTGACGGCATGACAATTCTACATTTACTTTATAAAAGTGTGGATTCAAAAAACTACAGGAGGTGAAAATTAATGCCAACTTTTAACCAATTAGTAAAGCAGGGTAGAAAATCGGTTGCTAAGAAATCAAATTCTCCAGCACTTCAGTACACTTACAACTCACTGAAGAAGAAATCTACAGAGAGTGCTTCTCCACAGAAACGTGGTGTTTGTACTGTTGTTCGTACTGCTACACCTAAGAAGCCTAACTCAGCACTTCGTAAGATTGCCAGAGTTCGTCTTTCCAATGGTATCGAGGTAACAAGTTATATTCCTGGTGAAGGTCATAACCTTCAGGAGCATAGCGTTGTTATGATTCGTGGAGGAAGAGTAAAAGACCTTCCAGGTACACGTTATCATATCATCCGTGGAACACTTGATACTGCAGGTGTTGCTAACAGAAAGCAGGCTCGTTCCAAATATGGTGCGAAGAGACCGAAAGCAGGCAAATAATTCATATTTGTCATTACTAAAATTAAAAGTACCGGATTAATTTTTGCATCATATTTTATAGATTTTATATTTATTAAAGGAAGAAGCAAGACTTAAACTGGTGCGGACACAGAAGTGAGTACCTGTGAATTAATAATATTATTAAGGAGGGAAGTAACGTGCCACGTAAAGGACATATTCCAAAAAGAGACGTGCTGGCAGATCCAGTTTACAAAAACAAAGTCGTTACTAAGCTGATCAACAACATTATGTTGGACGGTAAAAAAGGTGTAGCTCAGAAAATCGTTTACGGCGCTTTTGATGAAATCGCTGAGAAGACAGGAAAAGACGCTATCGAAGTATTCGAGGAAGCTATGAACAACGTTATGCCTGAACTCGAAGTAAAGGCTAGACGTATCGGTGGTTCCACTTATCAGGTTCCAATCGAAGTAAAACCAGATCGTAGACAGGCTTTGGCTCTTCGTTGGCTGACTCTTTATTCACGTAACCGTGGAGAGAAGACAATGAAAGAAAGACTTGCCAGTGAAATCATGGATGCAGCAAACAATACTGGTTCATCCGTGAAGAAGAAAGAAGATATGCACAAGATGGCTGAGGCAAATAAAGCATTTGCACACTATCGTTGGTAATCGCATGCAGACCGGACACAAAGTGTACGGTGCTGAATGGCGGATGCCTTGCGCATGAGACGAGAATAAATTAGGAGGAAAAGAACTTGGCTGGAAGAGAATATCCATTAGAGCGTACCAGAAATATTGGTATCATGGCTCATATCGATGCTGGTAAAACAACATTGACAGAGCGTATCCTTTATTATACTGGTGTAAACTATAAAATTGGTGAGACTCATGATGGTGCTTCTACCATGGACTGGATGGAGCAGGAGCAGGAAAGAGGTATTACAATTACTTCTGCTGCTACAACCTGCCACTGGACTTTGGAAGATCACCACAAACCAAAAGCTGGTGCTTTGGAGCATCGTATCAATATCATCGATACTCCGGGACACGTTGACTTCACTGTAGAAGTTGAGCGTTCCCTGCGTGTATTGGATGGTGCTGTCGGTGTATTCGACGCAAAAGCCGGTGTAGAGCCTCAGTCAGAAAATGTATGGCGTCAGGCTGACACATACAATGTACCTCGTATGGCATTCATCAATAAGATGGATAAAATGGGTGCAGATTTCTTTTATTCGGTTCAGACGATCATTGACCGTTTGGGCAAAAATGCAATTCCTGTACAGATTCCAATCGGTAAGGAAGATGACTTTATCGGTTTGATCGATCTGTTTGAGATGGAAGCATACTATTACAAAGATGATAAGGGTGAAGATATCGAAATCACAGAGATTCCTGATGACTTGAAAGATCTTGCTCAGGAATGGCATGACAACCTTGTAGAAAAAGTCTGCGAGTTGGATGATGATTTGATGGAAATGTACATTGAGGGAGAAGAGCCTACAATCGATGCGATGAAGGCTGCTCTTCGTAAAGGTACGATCGCTAGTGAAGCAGTTCCTGTATTCTGTGGTTCTGCATATAAAAACAAAGGTGTTCAGAAGATGTTGGATGGTGTTATCGAATACATGCCAGCGCCAACAGATATCCCTGACATCACAGGAGTTGACGAAGATGGTAACGAAGTGACTCGTAAATCTTCTGATGACGAGCCATTCGCCGCTCTGGCATTTAAGATCATGTCAGACCCATTCGTTGGAAAACTCGCATTCTTCCGTGTGTATTCCGGTACAATGAACTCCGGTTCTTACGTACTGAATGCTACAAAAGGAAAGAAAGAGCGTGTAGGACGTATCGTACAGATGCACGCGAACAAACGTAACGAAATTGATAAGGTTTACTCCGGAGATATCGCCGCAGCTGTTGGTTTCAAAGTAACTACAACGGGTGATACAATCTGTGATGAGCAGCATCCGGTAATCCTTGAGTCCATGGAATTCCCTGAACCGGTTATCGAGCTCGCTATCGAGCCTAAGACAAAGAATGACCAGGGTAAAATGGGTGAAGCTCTTGCAAAACTTGCAGAAGAAGATCCTACATTCCGTGCTCATACAGATCAGGAAACTGGTCAGACAATTATCGCAGGTATGGGTGAACTTCACCTCGATGTCATCGTAGACCGTCTGCTTCGTGAATTCAAAGTAGAGGCAAATGTAGGTGCCCCTCAGGTTGCTTACAAAGAGACATTTACAACACCTGTTGATATTGACAGTAAATATGCAAAACAGTCTGGTGGACGTGGACAGTACGGACACTGTAAAGTTAAATTCGAGCCTATGGATCCAAACGGCGAAGAGACATTTATCTTCGAGTCTACTGTAGTCGGTGGTGCAATTCCTAAGGAATACATCCCAGCAGTTGGAGAAGGTATCGAAGAAGCAGCACAGGCTGGTATTCTTGGCGGCTTCCCTGTACTTGGTGTAAAAGCTACGGTATGGGATGGTTCTTACCATGAAGTCGATTCCAGTGAAATGGCATTCCATATCGCTGGTTCCATGGCATTCAAAGATGCTATGAAGAAAGGTAACGCAGTACTTCTTGAGCCTATCATGAAAGTCGAAGTAACAATGCCTGAGGAATACATGGGCGATGTTATCGGAAGCTTGAATGCAAAACGTGGACAGATCGAAGGAATGGAAGACATCGGTGGAGGAAAACTCGTAAGAGCTTATGTACCTCTTGCTGAAATGTTCGGATATTCTACAGAGCTTCGTTCCGCTACTCAGGGTCGTGGAAACTACTCCATGTTCTTCGAGAAATATGCACAGGCTCCAAAGAATGTTCAGGATAAAGTTCTCGCACAGAGAAATGACTAATAAATTTGTCGATATATTTTAACGATTGGGTGTTGCTTTTTTGAGAGAAATCCCCTATAATGTATGTATATTGGCACGTAAAGCAAAATTTCTAAAACAAAAATAAAAAAATGTTAGGAGGACGTTTAGAAATGGCTAAGGAAAAATATGTAAGAACGAAACCACATTGTAACATTGGTACAATTGGACACGTAGATCACGGTAAAACAACATTGACAGCTGCTATTACAAAAGTATTGGCTGCAAGAGTTGCAGGTAATGAGGCAACTGACTTTGAAA
>ULUP01031721.1_pt1 | contig 15072 bp, 8 predicted proteins | sample 1958581 | NCBI WGS metagenome assembly ULUP01 (sample SAMEA4835763, study PRJEB28245) | human gut metagenome | biome: gut microbiome; material: fecal sample | place: Denmark | collected 2008 | reverse complement strand
GCTGTTATATACAAGCTGTCATTGTACTCGTACAGTGACAGGTTCATCTTCTTCATCATATTCATGACGATGTCGTACACCTCGGCATTGCCGTAGAATTCATCGTACAGCGGGCCGTTGTCGGGATGCTTCTTGCAGATCTCCTCACCTGATATTAACTTGGAATATATCTCTATCGCCTTGTCCAGATTCTTACTTTCCATCTTTTTCTCCTATTCTCCGTACAATCACTCTCAGCTGGTTTTGTTAAACTGAATTCCCGTAACGTACATGTCCTCGCCAATCTGTATCTCTTCGTCTGGATGGAATTCCAGTGTAAATGTCATGCCTCTGAACGCATCCAGTGTGAGTTCCGGTGCATACATCTCACGGGAGAGACCGGATCTGCTGCCACCAGCCTGATCTCCAGATACAGATGCCGCCAGCGTTTTTTCGTCAACTTTCTTTATTCTCTCTATGTGATCTACCAACATTCCCTCCAGCATAGTGTCCGGCTTTGCCAGTATCTCATCCACGCTGTACCTGTCCTTCTGAGCCAGGTGTGTGAGGAAGGAATAGTAATCTTTGTTGTCATAGATTTCTTTTCCAAACTTAACTTCAAGTATTCCATTGAATTCCTTGAGACTCAGGTGTCCCCATTTGTTCAGCTGGTCAAGAAGCTCGTGGAACAGCTTTGTGAAGTTGGCACTTATCTGTTCATCGAGCAGTTCATCTTCGTAACGGAAGCTCGGATCAAGCTGCTCCTTCTTCACCTTTGTGGTCTTCGCATTGTCCTCGGACTTCAGCGTGAGCATGTGATCTATGGATGTCATGCTGAACGTTTTCACGATCCTCGGAGCGAAGAGAGGCGCAAGTATGGTGAGTATCTTATCCGGTCTGTCCTCTTTTATGATACTCTGAAGCTGTCCTGCAAAGTCAAATGCAGGTCTAAGCTTCTGCAGCTTTGCCTTGTGTATGATATTGTCTGATATGTTCTGCAGCTCCATTGTGCTGCTTATCAGACTTCCGTGCTTGATGATGGTCCTCTTGAGTTCAAGCTCAAGCTGGCTTATCTCCTCCATAGCTTTCAGGTTGCCCTTGCCCATATTATCATAGCTCGCCTTAGTGATCGCTTTGTCCACCAGAGCTTTGTTCTTGGCAAAGAGCTTCTGCTCGTCAGCGAACCATTTGCCGACGGTCTTCATATAATTCTCGTACTCCTCCGCGCCCTTGAACACGTCGATGGACAGAAGATTTACTATCTCATCCTTCTCGCGGATCAGCCTGTTCACCTCGCTATTGATCCTGCGCACGACCTCGATACCGCCACGGAAGTTCTCTCCAACGATCATCTTTTCCAGAAGAAGCTGCTGCACGTTGATCTTGCTCTCGTCCTTGATCTCCTTGGTGTCCAGATAGAATTCGATTCCATCCGCAGTGATGAAATACAGAACCTTGCCATCCACTATATGGCTGTCTATCAGCTTCACTCGTCCCGTCTTGCGCTGCTTCTTTCCCGGATCATAGAACGTGAATTCAAATGCTCTTCCGTCGTTCTTGATCTTGTCAAATATATACATTATCAGGTCAGCCCTGTCATCTCCCGCAATCTCCACATCGAAATCACGGTCAAGGAGCTGCCCCATGAATTCCTCATATTCATCGTATGACACTTCACGCTCATTGAAGCTGTTCTCCTGAATAAAAAAACGCAGAATCGCCATGGTTATATAACCCATGTCCAGCTGTGCATAACGACCTTCCTTATACTGCGCAAATGTGGTCTCAGCCAGAACAAAAAACGGGTAATATTTCCTCAGATTCTGCATTCTTGCATTATGTTCTTCAATTATGTCATTTATCATCACGTATTTGAGTGCCATGTTTTCTCTATCTCTGTACTTTCCTGATTATAATAGATCTTATACCATATACTTTTCCTGATATATCTGCCCATATTCTGAGACACATATCTTCTCTATCCGCATATGGATATACAGATTTAGTATACCATGACACATTTGTTCACACAACGATATTTATCTTCCGTACTTCAGCTCATTTATCGATCTTCCACACACTGTCAACATGAATTCCGTGGCACTCTCACTGTTCTGTCCCACATCATTCAGCCCGACATATCCCGGCTGATAGCCCTCGCAGTCACCCTCTATCTGAAACTGGACTGTGACCGTCACCTGCTGCCCCTTATATGTGGCATTCCCTTCAAACTGCACTATCTGACTTCCGTCCGTCGCGACAAATGCCTGCCAGTGTTCATCGCTGCAATAGGCATCCAGACCATCCCCATAGGTTGTGTCTCCATCCGGGAATATCTTCTATTCCTTTATATAATCTATCCTCTTATCCGGAAGATCGGCTGCATCTTTGCCGATCCCCGCCTCACCGATACCTGTCACGCACATGGACAATGTGAGTATGACTGCCAAAAGCTTGCAGAATTTGTTCTCCCTAAACTTCTCCCACCGCTTGATATTCAGTGCAAATGCAAGGATTCCTCCCACGATCGCACCACCCACATGCGCATAGATATCTATATTCTTCTCATTTGTATACAGAGCATATATGACCACAACAACTATGGATACCATCATATCTTTTCTGCTTGCTTTCCTGTTGCCCATGAATGTCAGGAACACAGCAGCACATATGATTCCGAACACCGCCCCTGATGCTCCTATAGAGAAATGCATTCTGTCAGGATCAGTCATATGATACACATTCATGGATATGATCCCGGCAACAATTCCTGATACAAAGTATATGATAGTCGTCCTCAGGGAGCCAAGTTTTCTCTCCACCGTGGAGCCAAACATATATAGTGCAAACATATTGCCAAAGAGATGATCAAAGCCAGAATGCAGGAACATCGCCGATATAAGTCGTCCATACTCGCCATTCAGCTTCACGTACTGATAGTTGAGTCCACCGGTTCTGGAGTAATTGTCCACACCGATGCACATGATGCCAGCTATGACATTTGCCACTATCAATGCAATCGTAACTATAGGGATCGTCCTCTTTATCTGTGGCTGCGGGGAAGCTCCACCGCCCATCTGCTCAGGTCTGATCACATATGCTGTGTCCTGGTCAATATCCTGCTCAAAGCTCCCATAGTCATCATGTTCAAAGCCATAGCCGAAATTGTTTTCTTCCATATAATACTCTCCTGACAATGCCCCCCACGGCTGGCATCCACATACTGTTCATTGTTTTACACGATACACTGTTTTCCACCTTGCAGTACCATTCTTCACACCTTTTTTCTTAGTCGAATACTCTCTTAAGAACCTCGTCCTCATACAGAACCTTCTTGGCAAGTTCTCTGTACTTCTCCTCATGAAGGTATGTGTGTCTGTGAGGCTTTATCTGTGGTGCCATGTCTATCGCCTTTGCGAAATCTTCTCTCTTGAGATCAAGTGTAGCTACATAATCCCAGAAACCGGTCTTCTCAAATATAGCATTTACCCTGACATATCTGTGATCCTGGACAACCGCCATGATATATGTGGCAATTCCCACCTGGATTCCATGAAGCTGTGGCTGTTCAAGCATCTTGTCAAGTGCATGTGAGATCAGGTGTTCGCTTCCGGATGTCGGTGTGCTTCCGCCTGCAATCTCATTAGCAACACCGCTCATGGCAAGGGAATCGAGAAGCTCCTTCAGGAAGAGGTCATCCTTGATCGTCTCAAATGGTGTTCTGACGAAGCTGTTCACCGCCTTCTTCGCGATCATAACCGCGAAATCATTCATCTCTGAATATCCAAGGTCTGACTCGAAAAGCCAGTCGTAGAGAGATGTGATCTTGGATACCATGTCGCCGATTCCTGAGTAAAGGAATCTCTCCGGTGCAGACTTGATTATCTCCGTATCCGCTATGATTCCGTATGCCATCCTTGCAGGCACCGAGGTACGGCGTCCATTTACCATAAGTGATGCGCTGGCGCTTGAGAATCCGTCCGATGACGCCGATGTCGGAATACTTATAAAAGGAAGCTTTCTGAGATATGCCGCATACTTTGCCACATCAATAACCTTTCCTCCGCCGATACCCACGATCACCTGGGCCTTCGCATCTATATCAAATGCCAGCTTGATTATATCCTCTATATTGGTGGAATCCAGCTCTCTGTACTCCACAACTGTCACATTTTCCTTCTTCAGAGAATCCATGACCTGCTGTCCAAACATGTCTATGAGCCCATTCCCAAAATAAATAACAGCATTCTTCATCCCGGAAGCACTTATATATTTGCCCAGATCATTCAGGGTTCCCTTTCCGATCTTAAGAATGGTTGGTATTGCTATATGACTTCCTGCCATCTGTTTATCCTCCTAAATACATTTCTATCATTATACATTATATGATCAGCAAAAATAAACAGGACAATACACATTTTGTCTCATACCTTTACTTACCTTTCTAATTTCTAGCCATGTCTGCCTTATGCTGTTTTCATATCCTTTAAATTTCTTACAGCATCTTCATATTTTTACCCGAAAAACACATTTTCTACACAACTTCTCCAAAATTAGAACACATTTTCTCGGTATATTATTAAATGTAAACAGCGAGAGCGTAAGCGAGTTGTTTACATCCCCTTTTTCATAAACGACTGCAACACCCTCCCCTCACATAATGTAGTTGCAGTCACTCCCTTTTAATACAAAAAGAAGAGGCTGCCAGAGATGGCAGCCTTTTCTTTTTGTATTCAGATAATTTATAATTACTCACTTCTGAGCGCTATAACAGGATCCTTCTTAGCTGCAATTCTCGATGGGATAAGTCCTCCGATCAATGTCAGTATAACGCTGATGATTACCAGCATCGCTCCACCCTTCCAAGGAAGCGCCGATACACCGGCAACGTTGATATAACTCTCTATCACCTTACTGATCGGTATATTGATCAGCACCGTCACGCCGATTCCTATGAGTCCTGAGAAGAGACCTATGATAAATGTCTCCGCATTGAACACTCTTGAGATATCCTTCTTTGAAGCTCCTATGCTTCGCAGAATACCAATCTCCTTTGTTCTCTCAAGAACTGAGATATATGTGATTATTCCGATCATGATGGATGAAACTATCAATGAAATTGCCACAAATGCAATGAGTACATAAGTTATCGCGTTGATGATCTTGGTCACCGATGACAGCATGATTCCGATGTAATCAGTGTATGTGATCTCCTTGTCAGGATAATCCTCGTTGTACTTGTCTATAAGCTTTGTTATCTCGTCCTTATCCGCAAATTCTGCACAGTAGAGGTTGATGGAAGCCGGCTTTGCAAGCTCTGCATATCCAAGCTTTGACATGTTATCCTCATAAGTAGATGTTGACTCCTGGAAGAAACCGTAACCCTTGAGCATATCGAAGAGCTGATCCTTGGTCATGGACGCCATCTGTGCCTGCATGTCCTCAGTAACCTGACCTGAAGCCATAAGCTGCTGCATAACAGAATCCATATCCACATCATCCGCTGTCAGTTCCTTGCCATCTGAAAATGGCATTCCTGTGAACATGTCAGTATCAGGATTATCCATCTGAGCCTTAAGCACATCTGTCTTCTCGTTCTCTGAAACTATGTAATTGGCAAGCTCCGATGTGTAACCTATATATCCCGGCTGCATGGTAGTTGCATACGCTTTATCCGAAGCCCTGATTACTGCCGACACCTTTACTTCAAGGCCCCCGGCCACAGCAGACTTCAGAAAATCAGCATCAGAACTCATATCTGTGTATGTTCCATCATCATTCTTCTTGTACAGATCGCCCGGAAGCACAACCTTAAACTTGAGATTAAGAAGGTCATCGTATGTAAACACCATCTGCTCAAGCTCCGGTGCCTCTCCGCCAGCAAGTATGGTTGAAACCATATCGCTCAGTTCCTTTGAATCCCTAAGTCCAAGAGTATACAGTGTAAAATCACTTATCTCATTGTTCTTGTCGACGACAAGTACAACCTCGTTCTTATTCTCAGGCCAGTGTCCTGCCAGCACATCGTACTGCTGCTTGAGCAGAGTGTCGTTGTCAAGCATCTGTGTCCACATGTCCATTGACGATGAACCGTAGCTGAATGCCGACATGAAATCTGCCGTTGACTCCTGTGCCTCCGCCATACCTCCAAATCCCATATCTGTCATTGTGGTGCTTGGATTTACCTGGGCAACACCGCCATTTGCACTGTTCTCGTTAAACACATATAATGGTGTATCATATGTGTATGTTATATCACTTGTATACTTGGTGAAACCGTTTGCATCGTCTTCTATATAATTCTTAAATGACTCAAGGTCGTTCTCCTTCACATCTGACACCATGGACACGAGCATGTCTCCCATGATATCTCCCGAATATACCTTGTCCTCGCCAGCGTGATTGTGATCTGAATCCTCCTCGTTGTTACCTACCATCTTTGAGAGCAGCTCATCGTAATCCATCGCTTTCTTCGTTATCTGCACCGGATACGTGGCAAGCGTCTCCTCCTGCACATCGTTGATATACTTCTGAAATCCGGATGAAAGCGACAAGATAAGCGCTATTCCTATGATTCCTATACTTCCGGCAAATGCTGTTAAGAATGTCCTTCCTTTCTTGGTCATGAGGTTGTTCAGACTCAGCGAGAACGCTGTGAACATACTCATGGATGTCTTTCTAGGTTCATAACTTCCGTCATCCTCCTTTGCTTCATCCTCATCTGAGAATGGATTGGAGTCATCTATTATATTTCCATCGAGGAGCTTTACGATTCTTGTTGAATACTGCTGTGCCAACTCCGGGTTGTGCGTGACCATAATAACCAGCTTGTCCTTGGCTATCTCCTTGAGCAGTTCCATGATCTGAACACTTGTCTCTGTGTCAAGTGCACCCGTTGGCTCATCCGCCAACAGAATATCCGGATCGTTTATGAGTGCTCTGGCGATGGCAACTCTCTGCATCTGTCCACCGGACATCTGGTTTGGTTTCTTGTGAATCTGATTTTCCAGACCGACCTTCTCCAGAACCTCCTTCGCTCTCTTTCTTCTCTCTGCCTTTGATACTCCTGACAAAGTGAGCGCAAGCTCTACATTTGACAATACCGACTGGTGCGGTATCAGATTGTAGCTCTGGAATACGAATCCGACTGAATTGTTTCTATATGAATCCCAGTCTCTTGACTTGAAATCCTTTGTCGACTTGCCATTGATAACCAGATCTCCACTGGTGTACTGATCCAGTCCGCCCACTATGTTCAGAAGCGTTGTCTTTCCACAACCCGACTGACCAAGTATGGACACGAACTCATTTCTTCTGAAGTTCACAGATACACCCTTGAGCGCCTGAACAACTTCATCACCAGTATGGTAATCCTTCACGATGTTCTTAAGCTGAAGCATTACGTCCTCCCTTTTTAAGATTATATTGTGCAAAAGCATAGTAAGGTGCTTTGCGCCACGTCTGTGTGCATACACATAACGTATTATGTTCTATATGCATTACACTTTGATAGTTTTGTCATTATTACTGGCAAATCATAGCATTTAATTTTTTTCAATGCAATTAAGGCGGGCTATTCTTTATAAATGTTTTATTTTTTTCATTTCTATCGATAAGTTCAAACTAACTATATGTTGAACTTTTGGCTAAAAATTCTTTTATTTTCTTATTATATGGGGTATAATCAGCGTAAGTGGGTACGTTGTATCCAAATATAATTTTACGGAGGATTTTACAAATGTTAGTTTCAGCAACAGAAATGTTAAAGAAAGCTAAGGCTGGTCACTACGCAGTAGGACAGTTCAACATCAACAACCTTGAGTGGACAAAGGCTGTTCTCCTCACAGCTCAGGAGCTTCAGTCACCTGTTATCCTTGGTGTTTCAGAGGGCGCTGGAAAGTATATGACAGGATTTGAGACAGTTGCAGCAATGGTTAAGGCTATGGATGAGTCACTTGGAATCACAGTTCCTGTAGCTCTTCACCTTGATCACGGAACATACGAAGGATGCTACAAGTGTGTTAAGGCTGGATTTACTTCAATCATGTTCGATGGTTCACACTATCCATTCGAGGAGAACCTTGCTAAGTCAACAGAGCTCGTTAACGTAGCTCATCAGCTTGGCCTCTCAATCGAGTGTGAGGTTGGTTCTATCGGTGGTGAGGAAGACGGAGTTATTGGTATGGGCGAGTGCGCTGATCCAGCGGAGTGCAAGACTATCGCTGATCTCGGCGTTGATATGCTTGCTGCTGGTATCGGTAACATCCATGGTAAGTACCCAGCTAACTGGAAGGGACTTAGCTTTGAGACACTTGATGCTATCCAGCAGAAGACAGGCGTTATGCCATTAGTTCTTCACGGTGGTACAGGTATCCCAGCTGACATGATCAAGAAGGCTATTTCACTTGGCGTTTCAAAGATCAACGTTAACACAGAGTGCCAGTTATCATTCGCAGATGCTACAAGAAAGTACATCGAGGCTGGTAAGGATCTTGAGGGCAAGGGATTTGATCCTAGAAAGCTTCTCGCTCCTGGTTTCGAGGCTATCAAGGCTACTGTTAAGGAGAAGATGGAACTCTTCGGATCAGTTGGTAAGGCTAACGACTAATTCTTTAACAGAACAATTAACAAATGTAACGATAAACTGTTCGACAGCTTTCGGACAAGTATCGCTCACGTAAACTTAAAGGAACCCCATCACAGCTTGTATAAGCCATGATGGGGTTCTTATTTTTATATCATACATTCTACTAATATTAATTGTCTAATCCTGATTCTCTGCCTTGTCCTTCTTCCTGCTGATCGTCCACCATATAGGAACTGATATCAGCATGAAAAGTGCCGCTGCCACGCTGATCCATGCACCGACTCCGAGTCTTGCATTTGCCGCTGCATCTAGCTTTCCAAGATCTATCAATGACAGAACAAATTCAAATATCAATATTCCGCCAACAATTATAGATATAACAAGGTCTGCTATATAACAGCCTGCCTTGTTGATAAATGCACAGATCACGTCTGCTATGATAACTACCGCCACAACAAGCATGGATAATATATTTATACCAAACACTCCAACTATGCTTCTGGCATCTGTACCCATATATGCATAAGGAATAAATACTGATACAACAGCCATGATAATACCGATCAGGTTTAACACATTAGGTACATGTGTAGAGCCCTTCTTCACATCACCAGGTATGTTCTGCCTGTTCTCATATCCCATATAACCCATAGGGTTGTTGTATGGCGTTGGCTGTACCGGCTGGCCGTACTGCGACTGTGGCTGGTATGGCTGCTGGGTTGGCTGACCATACTGTGGCATCTGCTGGTATGGTGGCTGCATTGGCTGTACGCCCTGGCTATACTGTGCCTGTGGCTGATATGGCTGCTGTACCGGCTGACCATACTGCTGCATCTGCTGGTATGGTGGCTGCATTGGCTGTGCACCCTGGCTATACTGTGCCTGTGGCTGATATGACTGCTGCGCTGGCTGTTCATACCGCGGCTGATATGGCTGCTGAGCTGACTGCGCTCCCTGACCATTCTGTGCCTGACTTTGCTCAGCCATCACAGCTTTTTCCTGCTCCACATTCTGCTCAGAAGTCGACCCGCCATCAACTCCGTCAATATCTTCTACTCTATTCTGTTCATCCATGTTGTCATCTACCTCCGATGTAATTATTCGACACATCCCTTACATGCCGAGATACCTCTTCAGATACTGTCCTGTATACGACTTAGGTATCTTTGCTACCTCCTCCGGAGTTCCTCTGGCAATGACTGTTCCACCGCCAGCACCTCCTTCAGGTCCCATGTCAATAATATAATCTGCGGTCTTGATAACGTCAAGATTATGTTCGATAACCACCACTGTATTGCCGCCTTCACTGAGCCTTCTGAGTATATCCACAAGCCTGTGAACATCAGCAAAATGAAGTCCGGTGGTTGGCTCGTCAAGCACATATATAGTCTTTCCCGTTCCACGTCTTGACAGCTCAGTTGCAAGTTTGATTCTCTGTGCCTCTCCTCCTGACAAAGTGGTGGACGGCTGTCCAAGCTTGATATATCCGAGTCCCACATCACGGAGAGTCTCTATCTTCCTCAGTATCCTTGGCACATTTGCAAAGAACTCACATGCCTCGTCAACTGTCATGTCAAGGACTTCATTGATACTCTTGCCCTTGTACTTGACCTCCAGAGTCTCCCTGTTATATCTCTTTCCTCCGCACACTTCACATGGCACATATATATCTGGCAGGAAGTGCATCTCTATCTTGATTATTCCATCTCCTCGACACGCCTCGCATCGTCCACCAGATACATTGAAGCTGAATCTTCCCTTACCGTAACCTCTTGCCTTGGCATCCTTGGTTCCAGCAAACAAATCCCTTATCAGGTCAAACGTACCTGTGTAGGTAGCCGGATTGGATCTCGGCGTTCTACCTATAGGTGACTGGTCTATATTGATAATCTTATCCAAAGCATCATAACCGATGATATGGTCATGCTTTCCTGCTTTAATCCTGCTCTTGTTGAGTCTTCTCGCCAGCTTCTTGTACAAGATCTCATTTACCAGAGAACTCTTTCCTGAACCAGACACACCCGTCACACATGTCATGATTCCAAGTGGTATGTCCACATCTATATGCTTGAGATTGTTCTCATAAGCATTCTTGACAGTGAGCCATCCGGTTGGCTTTCTCCTCACATCCGGAACCTCTATCTTCTTCCTGCCACTTAAGTAGTCACCGGTGATAGAATTCTCACATTTCATAATATCATCAGCCGTACCCTCAGCTACCACATATCCACCATTTGCACCGGCTCCCGGTCCTATATCTATAATGTGATCCGCCGCCCTCATGGTATCCTCGTCGTGCTCTACAACGATAAGCGTATTTCCAAGGTCTCTCAGATTCTTGAGCGCTGCTATCAGCTTGTCATTGTCCCTCTGGTGAAGTCCGATACTTGGCTCATCCAGAATATATGCAACTCCGACCAGACCTGAACCTATCTGCGTGGCAAGTCTTATTCTCTGTGCCTCTCCACCTGAGAGCGTGCTTGTACCTCTACTCAGACACAGATAGTCAAGTCCCACATCAATAAGAAAATGCAGTCTCGACCTGATCTCCTTGAGTATGGCCGCACCTATCATCTTCTGTCTGTCAGTGAGTTCCAGATCCTTCATAAACTTTGCAAGTTCTGTGATAGGAAGCTCTGTAAGTTCGGCAATATTCTTATCTCCAACTGTAACAGCAAGGGCTGTCGGCTTAAGTCTCTTACCACCACAGACCTCACACGGAGTTACAGTCATGAATGTCTCATACTCGGCCTTTGTGGACTCCGCAGATGTCTCCCTGTATCTTCTGGCAACACTCTTTATGAGTCCCTCAAATGTTATATCATACACTCCCTCCCCGCGCTGTCCTTTATAATGCACCTTAACCGGGCGAGAGTTCTTTCCATATAATAAGAGATCTTTTATATCCTGTGGATAATCCTGAAATGGCGTATCAAGAGAGAATCCATACTCCGCACTGAGTGCCCTGAGTATGGCATTGGAATAGCTCTTGCCATCATTGCACGACTGCCATCCCAGAACCACAATTGCTCCATCATTTATCGACAAACTCTGATCGGGTATCATAAGATCCGGATCAAATTCCATCTTGAAGCCAAGACCTGCACATGTCGGGCATGCGCCAAATGGATTGTTGAACGAAAAGCTTCTCGGCTCTATCTCATCTATGCTGATTCCGCAATCCGGGCATGAAAAGCTGTCTGAGAAATTGATAATGGTATTCTCCTTCTGAACACCATTCTCATCCCTCTCCCCAATCACCTCAATCTTCATAAGCCCCTCTGCAAGCTGAAGTGCGGTCTCTATGGAATCTGTGAGTCGCCTCTCCACATCCTGTCTTACAACCAGACGATCGACGACTATATCTATACTGTGCTTCTTGTTCTTATCGAGCTTTATCTCCTCCGACAGCTCATACATGCTGCCATCGACAACCACTCTGACAAATCCGCTCTTCTTTGCCTTCTCCAGCAGCTTTACATGCTCTCCCTTTCGGCCTCTGACCACAGGCGCAAGCACCATGAACTTTGTCCTCTCAGGTAGCTTCATGATCTCATCCACCATCTGATCAACCGTCTGTCTGCTTATGACCTTACCACAGTTCGGGCAGTGTGGTATTCCCACTCTGGCATAGAGAAGTCTGAAATAGTCGTATATCTCAGTGACAGTGCCAACTGTGGATCGAGGATTTCTGTTTGTTGACTTCTGATCTATGGAGATTGCAGGGGAAAGTCCCTCTATCTTGTCCACGTCCGGCTTCTCAGCCTGTCCAAGGAACTGTCTCGCATAGGAGGACAGCGACTCCATGTATCGTCTCTGTCCCTCCGCATATATCGTGTCAAATGCCAGTGAAGACTTACCTGATCCCGAAAGTCCTGTCACGACAACAAATTTGTCCCTTGGAATCTTGACATTGATATTCTTCAAATTATTTTCACGTGCGCCCTCAATAGTAATATACTTCCTGTCAATATTCCTGCTGGCGTTGAAATAATCATCATCTTTCATGCTCGCATCCGTTGTATTCTCCAGATGCTCACTTCGTTCATAATTCTTATTGTCTTCCATCTTGATTTAACCTTTTCTCTTTATCATTTATATTTGTTATATCTTAATTATCTACCCTGCATCCATCTATTCTTTATCATAATCTCTCAGTGCCGCCTTATACACCTTGAGCTGATCCCTGATCTCTGCCGCCACCTCAAAGTTGAGGTCTGCTGCCGCCATATTCATCTTCTTAGTCAGCTTGGCGATAACCTTCTGAAGCTCCTTCTTCGTCATGGACTCAGCGTCCTTATCCTCCTCTGGAAGTTCCTCCTTCTTCACCTCTATGGTTATGAGATCCCTTATGCTCTTCTCTATAGTCTTAGGGGTTATTCCATGTTCCTCATTATACTTCTGCTGTATCTCACGACGTCTGCTCGTCTCATCGAGGGCATACTTCATAGAACCCGTGATAGTATCCGCATACATGATGACATGTCCATCCACATTTCGGGCTGCTCTTCCTATGGTCTGGATGAGTGATGTCTCCGATCTCAGGAAACCTTCCTTATCAGCATCCAGTATTGCCACCAGAGTGATCTCCGGTATATCAAGTCCCTCTCTCAGAAGGTTGATTCCAACAAGCACATCAAATACGCCAAGACGGAGATCTCTCACTATCTCAACCCTCTCCATAGTGTCTATATCCGAATGCAGATATTTCACCTTTATATCATTATCCCTCATATAGCTGGTGAGATCTTCAGCCATACGCTTGGTAAGTGTTGTTACAAGCACCTTGTGTCCCTGCTCAGTCTCCTTGCGGACCTCTTTCAGCAGATCATCTATCTGTCCCTCAACCGGTCTGACCTCAACCGGCGGATCCAGAAGTCCCGTAGGTCTGATGATCTGTTCAGCCATGAGCATCTGGTGCTCCTCCTCGTATTTGCCCGGTGTGGCTGATACAAACATGACCTGATCAAGCTTCTGCTCAAATTCCGAGAAGTTGAGCGGCCTGTTGTCAAGTGCAGATGGAAGCCTGAATCCATAGTCAACCAGATTCATCTTACGGGATCGGTCTCCCGAATACATCGCGCCAACCTGAGGCACAGTCATATGTGACTCATCTATAATAAGAAGAAAGTCATCATCAAAGAAATCCAGCAGTGTGCTCGGCGTCTCTCCGGCTGATCTTCCAGCCAGCGGACCGGAATAGTTCTCTATACCAGAGCAAAATCCAGTCTCTCTCATCATCTCCATATCAAAGTTAGTTCTCTCCTCGATACGCTGTGCCTCGATGAGTTTATCCTTTGACTTGAAGTAAGCAACTCTGTCCTTGAGCTCCGCCTCTATCCTCTTCAGCGCCTTCTCCATCTTCTCCTGTCCAACCACATAGTGAGATGCCGGAAACAGGCATGTATATGTCAGATCTCTCTTTCCCTCTCCGGTGAGCGGATCAAACTCTGTGATCCTGTCTATCTCATCCCCGAAGAATTCTATCCTTATTCCATCGTCAAATGTTGACACAGGAATTATCTCAAGTACATCCCCGCGCACTCTGAACGTACCTCTCTGCAGATCCATGTCATTCCTATCATACTGTATATCTGTCAGTTCATCGATGACCTGATCTCTGTCCTTTATCATTCCGACTCTGAATGACAGCATCTGATTCCTGTACTCGTCCGGATCACCGATACCATATATACACGACACAGATGCAACCACTATGACATCTTTTCTGTCTATGAGTGCTGCTGTGGCGCTATGTCTCATCCGGTCAATATCGTCATTGATAGACGAATCCTTTGCAATATAAGTATCCGTAGACGCCACATATGCTTCCGGCTGATAATAATCGTAGTATGATACAAAATACTCCACCGCATTGTTCGGAAAAAACTCCTTCATCTCCCCATAAAGCTGCGCCGCCAGAGTCTTGTTATGTGCAAGTATAAGCGTGGGCTTATTCAGCTGCTGTATGACATTCGCCATGGTAAAAGTCTTACCAGATCCGGTTACACCCAGCAGCGTCTCAAACTGATTACCTTCCTGAAAACCCTTTACCAATTTTTCAATAGCCTCCGGCTGATCTCCGGTAGGCTTGTATTCCGATACCAATTCAAAATGATCCATAAAAGTCTCCTACTCTAGGCTAAAGCCTGCATCTATTATATCGAACATTAGTTCCCATATCAAGTAAAAACACGGCAGTTGCTCAAGTTTATTTATCCCCTGAACAACTGCCACTATACTTCATCTGTTTGCTCACAACACCTTCTATGCCGCTAGTTCATCCCTACCCAGGCTTATCTCATAGCAGCCTTTCTCATCGACAGTCACCACGACCCTCTCAAATCCTGTGTAAAATCTTAATATATACAGATCATCTGCCCTTGAGATAACCACCTCAGCATTCATCTCCGCCAGATCTGTCATATTGTCTTTCAGCACACCCTCGCTGACTCTGATGATCTGTCTCTCTTTATCTATCTGTCTGCGTTCTCCAAGCTCTTTAT
>ULUP01021569.1_pt1 | contig 15511 bp, 10 predicted proteins | sample 1958581 | NCBI WGS metagenome assembly ULUP01 (sample SAMEA4835763, study PRJEB28245) | human gut metagenome | biome: gut microbiome; material: fecal sample | place: Denmark | collected 2008 | reverse complement strand
GGCCGACCGTCCAGTCGGCCCGTTTGAGATGGCAGATATTGGTCTTGTTGTCGGAATTGAGCTTGGCGAACGACGTGAAATCCTCGAACTCCATCAATACGTCGGCCGCACGGTTCATTGCCGCCACGTCCAGCGGTACGTAATATTGCCAGGAAGCGGCTCGTGTAAAGGGATTCTTGCGCGGTTCGATATAGTAGCGGTACTCCCGCTCCCGGGCGCTGAAACGGGCGTGAGCATCGGCCGCGACCGGCACGATGCGGCTTACGGCAATATCGCCGGGAAGCATATGGTTGAGCTTGAAAACGACCTGTTCCGGATCGGCGACGGGAGAGGAAGTGTCGAAATGCGCCACGTAATAGGAGGCATTCACTCCCGTATCGGTGCGTCCGGCACCGGTCAACAGAATCGGTTCACGGAGCAGGGTAGAGATTGCCCCTTCGATCGTCTGCTGTACCGACGGCATATCGGGCTGCCGCTGCCAACCGCAATAGGCTCCGCCGTTGTATCTCAATTCGATAAAATAACGCATCGTTTTTCCATTTATCACATCTTGCAGGCAGTCCCCGCATTTCGGGAGGAATCCCAGCCGGCTCGTCCCGAATCTTTCGATCCCGAGCCGAGAATCACGGCTGATCGGATCTCCATTCGCAAAAAGAATCCGAACCCATGATACTCTGCAAAGATAGTGAAAGGTGAGAGCAATCGTGCGGGCTTGCACGCAAAGATTGCCGAACCGCCTCCCATCTTCCGCAAAGATAGTGAAAGCCGACAGAAAACGGGCACTTGTTCCCAGTTTTCCGAGACGCAACCTATTTAAGACTATGTCAAAGATAATAAAATCCGGAACGCCAACTCCGCTCCATAAAAAACGAGGTCGAAACCCGATAGGATTTCGACCCCGCATCTATACTATCCCGCGATTATTTGCGCGGCTTGATGTTCAGTTTCACCGGACGAATCATATTCTCGGGCTTGAGAATCGTGTCAAGCTCCTCCTTCGAGAGAATACCGTGCTCGAGCACCAGATCATAGACGCCGCGGCCCGTAGCGAGAGCCTCCTTAGCGATCTTGGTCGAATTCTTGTAACCGATGATCGGGTTGAGAGCCGTCACCACGCCGATACTGTTCTTCACGTAATCGGCACAGCGCTCGCGGTTGGCCGTAATGCCGTCCACGCAGAGCGTGCGGAGCGTATCGAAGCCGTTCATCAGCAACTCGGCGGACTCGAAATCGCACTGGGCCATCACCGGCTCCATGGCGTTGAGCTCCATCTGGGCCGCCTCGCCGCTCATCGTAACGCACAACTCGTTGCCGATCACCTTGTAGGCGATCTGGTTCATTACCTCGGGGATCACGGGGTTCACCTTACCCGGCATGATCGACGATCCCGGCTGACGGGCCGGCAGGTTGAACTCGGCCAGACCGCAGCGGGGGCCCGAAGCCAGCAGGCGCAGGTCGTTGCAGATTTTGTTCATCTTCACGGCGACACGCTTCATGGCGGAAGCGTAACCGACCAGGCACGAAGTATCGGACGTAGCGCCTACCAAGTCGCCCGTCAAACGGATCTTCCAGCCGGTGATCCGAGCGATGTTCTCGGTGCACAGCTCGGCATAGCCCGGCTCGGCGCAGATACCCGTACCGATCGCCGTAGCACCCATATTGATCGTCAGGAAATCCTCGGCAGCTTCGTTCAGGTGAACGATCTCATCGCGCAGGATGCTGGCGAAACCGTGGAAAGTCTGGCCCAAAGTCATCGGCACGGCGTCTTCGAGCTGCGTGCGGCCCATCTTGAGGACATCGGCGAACTCCGCAGCCTTCTTTTCGAAGGATTCGATCAGTTGCTTCAGGTGCTCGACCAGCTTCAGATGCGTAGCGTACATACCCAGGTGAATAGCCGTCGGGTAGGCGTCGTTGGTCGATTGCGCACAGTTCACGTCGTCGTTGGGCGAGCAGTACTGGTATTCGCCGTACTGATGGCCCATGATCTCCAACGCGCGGTTGGCGATCACTTCGTTGGCGTTCATGTTGGTCGTCGTACCGGCACCGCCCTGGATCATATCCACGGGGAATGCGTCGTGGTGCTTGCCGTCCATGATCTCGCGGCAGGCCTGTGCGATCGCATTGAACTTCTCGTCGGTGAGCAGCCCCAGCTTGTGATTGGCTTCCGCAGCTCCCAGCTTGGTAACGGCGAGTCCCTTGATGAAGAGGGGATACTCGTTCAAATGGAATTTGCTGATTCGAAAGTTCTCGATACCCCGCAGGGTCTGGACACCGTAAAGTACGTCGGCAGGCAACTCTACGCTGCCGAGCAGGTCGCTCTCCGTACGCATTTTCTGATTATTTGCCATAATACTTATAATTTATAATTGTTTTTAACGTTTAAGTTTCGATCCGTCGCGAATTTAATTCGACAAAATTAACACTTTATTTTCAATTCGTGCCAACAAACCATATAAACTTGAAACTATTTTTTATTTCGGCGGCGAATAGCTATATTTGCGATAATATACCGTAAAATCCCCTTCAGCCAATGAAAGCAGCGATCATCGGACACGGCAAAATGGGCCGTGAAATCGAAAAAATACTCCTCGAAAGGGGGCACCGTATCGGGGCCGTCATCGACGAGGCGAACGCATCGGAACTGGATGCCGCACACCTGGCCGGCATCGACGTAGCACTGGAGTTCACGACCCCCGACGCGGCCTACGGCAACATCCGGGCGTGCATCGACGCAGGGATTCCGGTCGTCAGCGGCACGACGGGCTGGACAAATCGTCTGGAGGAGTTGCGCAGCTATTGCCGGGAAAAAGGCGGTGCGCTCTTCTACGCCTCGAACTACTGCCTGGGCGTCAACCTGATGTTCCGCCTCAACCGCAGGCTGGCCCGGATGATGGAGCGCTTCGACGCCTACGACGTACGGATCGAAGAGATTCACCACACACAGAAAAAGGATGCTCCGAGCGGCACGGCCATCACGCTGGCAGAAGGGATCATCAGCGAAATCGGGCGGAAGACGGGCTGGGTGAATGAACCCAGCGACGATCTTTCGCAAATCGTCGTCACCTCCCTGCGCGAAGGAGCGGTTCCGGGTACACACACGGTAACTTACGAATCGGACGACGACCGGATCGAACTCAAACATACGATCAAAAACCGCCGGACACTGGCTCTGGGCGCCGTCGTCGCTGCGGAGTTCCTCTGCGGCAAAAAGGGTGTCTATACGATGGACGACCTGCTGAAATAAACGATACAGAACATGGGAAAAATCAAAGCTTTCTTCCGCAACAAGTGGGTGGGATTCACCCTAGCAAGTATTTTATACATCCTCTGGTTCGTCCTCTGGACGGGCAACTGGTGGCTGCTGCTGGGCGAAATCGTCATCTTCGACCTTTATATCACGCGTTATTTCTACAAGTACGTCTGGCGGCACAACGCCGAGATGTGCAAGAAAAGCAAAAGTTACAAAGCCGTTTACGAATGGGTGAATGCGATCATTTTCGCCACCGTCGTAGCGTCGCTGGTACACATCTTCTTCTTTCAGATGTACGTGATTCCCTCGTCGTCGATGGAGAAATCGCTGCTGGTCGGGGACTATCTCTACGTCAGCAAGGTAGCCTACGGTCCCCAGATGCCCAATACCCCGGTGGCATTTCCGTTCGTACACCATACGATGCCTTTTTCGAAAACCAAAAAATCGTTCTCCGAAAGCGTCAAATGGCCTTATCACCGCCTCAAGGGACTGGGCCGAATCGAGCGCAACGACGTAGTGGTATTCAACTTTCCGGCAGGCGATACGGTGCTGCTCGAGCGACAGGACGTTTCGTACTACGACGTACTGCGGCAATATCAGCAAACTTTCGGACATCAGGCCGGCCGCGAACGGCTGATGCAGGAATACACGGTCATCACGCGCCCGGTGGACAAGCGTGAAAACTACATCAAACGCTGCATCGGCCTCCCGGGGGATTCGATACGAATCGAGGAAACGGCGGTTTACGTCAATGGGAAGTCACAGGAGCCCGTCGCCGGAAAACAGTTCATGTATCTGGTGGAAACCACCTCGCCGATCACCCAATACGCACTCGACAATCTGGGTATCACCGAATGGAGCAACAAGGGCACGCTCTACTACATGGCGCTCACCGACGAAAACGCCGCAGAACTGGAGAAGCTGGACAACGTCGCTTCCGTACAGAAATACATCGCCCGCAATCCCAATTTCGATGTCTTTCCGCAGGATCGCCGCTATGCGTGGAATCAGGACAACTATGGCCCGATCTGGATTCCCCAAGCGGGAACGGCCGTTGCGCTGACGGCCGACAACCTGCCCCTGTACCGGCGGATTATCGAAACGTACGAAGGCAACGACCTGCGTGTGGACGAAGAAGGGAAGATCTTCATCAACGGCGAACAGACCGACACCTATACTTTCCGGATGAACTATTACTGGATGATGGGCGACAACCGCCACAATTCGGCGGACTCCCGCTTCTGGGGATTCGTTCCCGAAGACCACATCGTCGGCAAAGCCTCCTTCATCTGGCTGTCGCTGGATCCCGAAAAGAGCTTCCCCGCGAACATCCGCTGGAACAGGATGTTCACCAAAGTCAAATAAAACAAGGGGAGTCGTGACCTCGGACAGTTATCATACGCTTGCCGGGCCTGCGGAAGCCATCTACAAAGAGAAAAGCAGCAAGTTCCTCGCTTATGCCTATCCGGTCGAAAGCGAGGAGGAGATTCGCACGCTGCTCGATGCGCTGCGCAAGAAATATTACGACGCGACGCACCACTGTTACGCGTGGCGGCTGGGTCCGCACGGCGAAACGTTCCGCACCAACGACGACGGAGAGCCTTCGGGCACGGCGGGCAAGCCGATCCTCGGTCAGCTTCTGTCCAACGAACTGGTCAATTGCCTGATCGTCGTGGTGCGTTATTTCGGCGGTACGAAACTCGGGGTGTCGGGCTTGATCGGTGCCTACAAGGAGTCGGCGGCCGAAGCGATCCGAGCGGCCGAAATCGTGGAGCGGACGGTCGATACGGTCGTGGAGGTGGAGTTTTCGTACCTGGCGATGAACGACGTGATGCGCGTGGTCAAGGAAGAACAGCCCCGGGTGCTGACGCAGCAGTTCGACAACCTCTGCCGAATGACGCTGGCGATCCGGCAAAGTCTCGCAGGAGGTATGATCGGCAAACTGGAAAAAATCGGGGGCGTGACCCTCGAAGTGAAATAATATCGGTCCGGCCCGGAACACGCACGGCGCAGGGACCGGATCCACGTAAAAAAACATGACAAAAGAACAAAAGTCCATTTATATAAAAGGTGCACGGGTGCACAACCTCAAAAACATCGAGGTCGAAATTCCGCACAACCGACTGGTCGTCATCACGGGACTTTCGGGTTCCGGCAAATCGACCCTCGCCTTCGACACGATCTTCGCCGAAGGGCAGCGCCGCTACGTGGAGAGCCTCTCGGCCTATGCCCGACAATTCCTGGGCAAGATCAACAAGCCCGATGTGGATGTCATTACGGGTATCGCTCCGGCCATCGCCATCGAACAGAAGGTCAATACCCGCAACCCGCGTTCGACGGTCGGTACCACGACCGAACTGTACGACTACCTTAAACTGCTCTACGCCCGCATCGGACACACCTTCTCGCCCGTATCGGGACAGGAGGTCAAGTGCTACACCGAGGACGACGTGGCGCAATATATCCTCTCCCTGCCCGAAGGCAGCCGCGTGGCCGTCGCAGCGCCGCTGCAACTGCGCGAAGGGCAGGGCGTCATCGAAAAGCTGACCCTGGTGCTGGGCGAAGGCATCCTGCGTGTACATGCGGCGGGAGAAACTCTGCCGATCGAGGATTTCCTGCCCCGCGTGGACGAAAACACCCGTGCCGAAGATATCTCGATCGTAGTCGATCGTGCCAAAGTTTCGCAGGACGGCGACCTGCCGACCCGCCTGCGGGATTCCGTAGCCCGTGCTTTCTCCTATGGAAACGGGGTTTGCCAAATCATCACGCCCGAAGGCGTCAAAGGGTTCTCGGCCCGTTTCGAGGCCGACGGCATCGAATTCGAGCCTCCGACCGAACATCTGTTCAGCTTCAACAACCCGCTGGGCGCCTGCCCGACGTGCGAAGGTTACGGCAAGATCATCGGCATCGACGAGGACCTGGTGATCCCCGACAAACGCAAGACCATCTACGAGGACGCCGTGGCCTGTTGGCGCGGAGAGACCATGCGGGCGTGGAAAGACCAGCTCGTAGCCAATGCCTATAAGTTCGATTTTCCGATCCATACGCCGTTCTACCAACTTACGGCCGAGCAGAAGCGGCTTCTGTGGTGCGGCAACGAGTATTTTCACGGCTTGAATGACTTCTTCGCCTACATCGACAGCGAGCGACGCAAGATCCAGTTCCGGGTGATGAAAGCCCGCTATACGGGCAAAACTGTCTGTCCCGACTGCGGCGGCTCGCGCCTGCGCAAAGAGGCCCTTTACGTTAGAATCGGAGGCAAAACCATCGCCGACCTGGTCGTGATGCCGGTGGAGACGCTCGCCAATTTCTTCGCCACGCTCGAACTGGACGCTCACGACACCAAAACCGCCGCACGCATCCTCACCGAGATACGCAACCGCCTGCAATACCTCACGGACGTGGGGCTGGGATACCTGACCCTCGACCGGCTCTCCGCGACGCTTTCGGGCGGCGAGAGCCAGCGCATCAACCTTTCGACCTCGCTGGGCAGCAACCTCGTGGGCTCGCTCTACATTCTCGACGAGCCGTCGATCGGCCTGCACCCGCGCGATACGAACCGTCTGGTCGGAGTGCTCGAACAACTGCGCGACATCGGCAATACGGTGATCGTCGTCGAGCACGAAGAGGAGGTGATCCGTGCCGCCGACTGGATCGTCGATATCGGTCCGGAAGCGGGCTACAACGGCGGAGAGGTCGTCTTCAGCGGACCGCTGAAAGCCTTATTGAAAGAGAAAAAAAGCCTGACGGCCGACTACCTTACGGGACGCTGCAAAATCGCGGTGCCCACCTCGCGGCGCAGCCCGGCAGCGTGGATCACCGTGAAAGGTGCCCGGCAGAACAACCTGAAGAATATCGACGTGCGGATTCCGCTCGGGGTGATGACCTGCATCACGGGCGTAAGCGGCAGCGGCAAATCGTCGCTGGCCAAAGGCATCCTCTATCCCGCATTGCGGCGCCTGCTGTTCGACACAGGGCTCAAACCGGGCGATTTCGACGCCATCGAAGGCGATCTTTCGACGCTTCGTTCGGTCGAAATGGTCGATCAGAACCCGATCGGCAAATCCTCGCGGTCGAATCCCGTGACTTATATCAAAGCCTACGACGAGATCCGCAAACTCTACGCCGACCAGCCCTACGCCCAGCGGTCGGGATTCAATCCCTCCCACTTCTCGTTCAACATCGCCGGCGGCCGTTGCGAGGAGTGTCAGGGCGAGGGATTCATCAAGGTCGGCATGCAGTTCATGGCCGATGTGGAGCTGGTGTGCGAAGCCTGCGGTGGCAAGCGCTTCAAAGATGAAATTCTCGAAGTCCGCTACCGCGAAAAGTCGATCTACGACGTATTGGAGATGACGGTGGACGATGCGATCGCCTTCTTCGGCGAGGAGAAGAAAAACGCCACCTGCAAACGGATCATCGAACGGCTCCGCCCCCTGCAGGAGGTCGGGTTGGGGTATATCAGGCTCGGACAGTCCTCCTCGACGCTCTCGGGCGGCGAGAGCCAGCGCGTGAAGCTCGCTTCGTTCCTGTCGAAGGAGAGCACCGAAGGCAACGTGATGTTCATCTTCGACGAGCCTACGACGGGTCTCCATTTCCACGACATCAACAAGCTGCTCGACGCCTTCAACGCCCTGATCGCCCGGGGGCATACGATCGTGATCGTCGAACACAACATGGACGTTATCAAGTGCGCCGACTGGGTCGTGGATCTCGGTCCCAAAGCGGGCGACCGGGGAGGCAGCATCGTCTTCGAAGGCACTCCGGACGGGCTGGCCGGATGCAAGGAGAGTTACACGGGCCGCTACCTGGCGCTCCGCGAGAAAAACGAATAAGACAACGATGGAATTTACCACCTATACGCTCCCCAACGGCATCCGGGGCATTCACCGTCGGATCAAAGGCAACGTCACGCACTGCGCCCTGCTGGTGAACGCCGGAAGCCGCGACGAGTTGAAGAATCAATTCGGACTGGCTCACTTCACCGAACACGCCCTGTTCAAGGGCACGGAGCACCGCAAGGCTTACCAGGTGAACTGCCGGCTCGAAAACCTCGGCGGCGAACTCAACGCCTTCACCACCAAGGAGGATACGACGATCCACGCCACGACCCTGCGAAGCGACTTTTCGAAGGCCGTAGAGCTGATCGCCGACGTCGCCTTCCATTCGACTTTCCCCGACCGGGAGCTGGAAAAAGAGAAGGAGATCATCTACGACGAAATCAACACCTACAAGGACTCTCCGGCCGACATGATCTACGACACGTTCGAAGACATGCTCTTCGCCGGATCGGAACTGGGACACAATATTTTAGGCCGGAAATCGAGCCTGGCACGCTTCAGCGGAGAGTCGATCCGGGAGTTCGTCGCACGCACGCACACCACCGACCAGATGGTTTTCTCGTCGATCGGCAACCTCTCGGCCAAGAGCGTCGAAACGACCGTCGCCCGCTTCCTGAACGACATCGAAAGTTCCGCACGGGATTTCTCGCGCCGGCAACCCGCCGCCGTCGAACCGTTCACCCGAGCCGTCGCCAAACATACGCACCAGACGCACTGCATCATCGGTGCCCGGGCGCAGGGGATCAACGACGCGGAGCGGCTGCCGCTGGCACTGCTCGTCAATCTGCTCGGCGGCCCTTCGGCCAACTCCATGCTGAACGTGCTGGTGCGGGAGAAAAACGGCCTTTCGTACAACATCGAAGCCTCTTACACGCCTTACAGCGACAGCGGCATCGTGGCCATCTATTTCAGCTGCGACCACGACAACACGGATCACTGCATCGAACTGATCGAGGGAGAGCTGGGACGGCTCCGCAACACGCCGCTCTCGGCCCGGCGGCTCTCGATGGCCAAGAAACAGTTCATCGCCCAGCTGGCGATCTCGATGGAGAGCAACGAAGGTTACATGCTCGGTGCGGGCAAGAGTTTCCTGGCGCACCGCGAGGTCGATACGATGGAGGAGGTTTATCGCAAAATACAGGCTCTCACGGCCGAAGACCTGACCGCCGTAGCTTCGTCGGTCTTCTCCTCACCATCGCGGCTCATCTATAAATAACGGTTTTCAACGACCCGACACACAATTATATATTATGGACGCACTCGAACGATATATTCACGATTTTTCGTCGCCGGAAGAGGAACTTCTGCACGAACTCGACCGCCATACGCATCTGCAGGTCGTACAGCCGCGCATGCTCTCGGGGCATATCCAGGGTAAGCTGCTGGAGCTGCTCGTGCGGATGTTACGGCCCCGCAACATCCTGGAAATAGGCACTTTTACGGGGTATTCGGCCCTCTGCATGGCCGCCGGACTCGAGGAGGGCAGCGTGCTCGACACGGTGGAGGTGGACGACGAGCTGGAGGAGATCGCCGCCTCGTTCTTCTGCCGCAGCCCGCACGGGCATAAGATCCGACACCACGTCGGTTCGGCGCTCGACATCGCTCCGACACTCGGATGCACGTTCGATCTGGTGTTCATCGACGGCGACAAGCGCGAATACCCGGACTACTACCGGATGCTGATGGGCGGCGGAGGCGGCAAAGCGTTGGTGCACAGCGGATCGATATTGATCGCAGACAATATTCTCTGGTCGGGCAAGGTGGTGGAACCGGTGGCACACAACGACCGCCATACGCAGGCGTTGCTGCAATTCAACCGCATGGTACTTCAGGACGAGCGGGTGGAAAGCGTGATCGTCCCGATCCGCGACGGACTGAACCTGATCCGGGTAAAATAGGACAGCCGTCTGCCGATAAAGGCAGGGCAGGAAAGGAAAACCCGACAAACAAGCGAACGGCCGGCAGACAACGGAAAAAACCGGCTCGCAACGACGAAATTTGAAAAACGACCGATATGGAATTGAGTGAATTGCAAAAACGGGTGGACGCATGGATCCGCGAATACGGCGTCCGCTATTTCAGCGAACTGACCAACATGGCCATCCTGACCGAGGAGGTGGGGGAGCTGGCCCGCGTCATGGCCCGCAAATACGGCGATCAATCCTTCAAAGCGGGAGAAAAGGAGAACCTGGCGGACGAAATGGCCGACGTACTGTGGGTATTGGTCTGCCTGGCGAACCAGACGGGAGTAAACCTCACCGAAGCCCTCGAAGCCAACTTCGCCAAGAAAACGGCCCGCGACAAGGAGCGGCACCGCAACAATCCCAAGCTATGAACCGAAACCCCGAAAAGCGGGGATAATAACTTATCCGAGAAGGGGGTTCGGGAGAGGATGAGAATCACAAACGCGGACACAGGCTGTGAATAAGCGACCGTCGGACGATGGCTGGAACATTGAAAAACAAAATAATTGCCTGATAGGTATTCCGGGCGATTACGTTCCCGAATCGTTCCGGCAGGTTATGTACGACGGAAGTCATTATCGACAAAATACGGCCCTTCCGACAAACCATCTTCCGGCAAACCGCCCGATAAAAGCGGGATCGGATACGAAAAGCCCGTAATCCCCCGAACAAGGGGCGATACCGCGATAAAATACGGAACTGTTACCTGTAATCAAATACTTTAGAGTTATGAAATACGATTTCGATGAGATTATTCCGCGACGGGGTACCAACTCCGTCAAATGGGATCTGGCCACAGACGAACGGGTGCTGCCTATGTGGGTGGCCGACATGGATTTCCGCACGGCCCCGCCCGTACTCGACGCCCTGGAACGACGGCTCCGCCACGGCGTTTTCGGCTATACGAAGGTACCCGACGCCTATTTCGAAGCCGTGAAAGGGTGGTTCGGCAAACGATACGGATTCCGCATCGAAAACGAGTGGATCCTCCCGACCACGGGCGTCATTCCCGCCCTTTCGGTCATCCTGAAGGCCCTGACCGAACCGGGCGACAAGGTGATCCTCCAGACACCCGTTTACAACTGTTTCTTCGCCGTGCTGGAACGGACCGGCCGTCAGCCGCTCGCCAATCCGCTCATCAACGAGAACGGCGCCTACCGCATGGACTTCGAAGATCTGGAACGCAAGGCGGCGGACCCGCAGGCCAAACTGATCTTCCTGTGCAACCCCCACAACCCGGCGGGCCGGGCCTGGACCGCCGAAGAGCTGACACGCCTCGGGAAGATCTGCCTGCGGCACGGGGTAACGGTCATATCGGACGAAATCCACTGCGACCTGACGCTCGACGGCCATCGCCACATTCCGTTCGCCTCGCTGAACGAAGAGTTTCTGCGGCATTCGGTCACCTGCACCGCCCCGAGCAAGACCTTCAACATCGCCGGTCTGCAAGCAGCCAACATCATCGCCGCCGATCCCGAGATACGCCGGAAAATCGACCGGCAACTCGTCGATAACGAACTCCACGCACTGAACGCCTTTGCGGTCGAAGCCCTGATCGCAGCCTACAACGAAGGCGGCGAATGGCTGGACGAACTGAAAAAATACCTGTGGGAGAACTACGAATACCTGCGCGACTTCTTCACCCGACACCTGCCGGCTCTGCCGGTCACTCCGCTCGAGGCCACCTACCTGGTGTGGGTGGATTGTCGGACGTTGAAACGCCCCACGACGGAAATAGCCCGGCAGTTACTGGAGGAGGAGCACGTATGGATCAACGAAGGCGAAATGTACGCCGGAGAAGGATTCCTGCGCATCAACATCGCCTGCCCCCGCAAGACGCTCGCCGAAGGGTTGGAACGCATCCGGAAAGTACTGGGGTAGCATATACCGATCACCTGTCCGACCATAAACGAACGCAGAAGAGTCCCGTGAGGGACTCTTCTGCAAAAGGAGGCCATGATGCAATAGCAAGCACTGTCCTCGCAAATGAATAAAATACCGAAATACGACACTAAAAACCACAACGCCCCGATACCGCCCCCCGGCAAGGCGATTCCGAGCATACCGGGTTCAAAAAACTTCGTGTCCGCAGAAAGAATCAAAACCGGTAGCCCAGCGTCAGGGCATACGTCGTATTATGGTCGGAACCGGGTTTTGTCAGACGCGTCAGTCCATACTGTACTTCGGGACCGATGACGAAATGTCCGACGATGAAATCCGCACCGAAGCCCACCCCTGCATCCCAGCGACGAACGTCGAACCCGGTACCGTCGGGCAGAGAAGAGTGGAGCAGACAGGCGACATAAAATCCCCCGTGCAACGCCAGTCCCGTACGCGCCGAAAGACGGAATGCAACGAGAGCTTCAACGGGAAGATCGAGGTAGGAGAGCCGTGTGGCCTTATCCGAATCGTAGTTGAAAACATTATTCGAAGTCGTGGCTCCCTTCATCGAGAAAAAAAGCCCCGAGCGAAGCCCCCAATGTTCTGAAAAGAGGTATTCGACACCGGCTCCGGCACGGATGCCCATTTTGAGGTGCCGATCGCCGAAGGAAGAGGCCGTTGCACCGACGCGAAGGTCGGCATGAAGTTGTGCCGAAGCACTGAAGGCGATGAAAAGCAGGATGACCGCAATGATGATCTTTTTCATATTACCGATTGTATTAAAAATATTATTTTTGTATCGCAAAGTAAGATCATACGCCTTTTTCGGGCAATACTGATTTATCAGTAATGGAGGCATTGCAACGCGAATACGAAAAGCTGCTGAACGCCCAGCGGTTCGACCCCCGGGAACTGGATTACTCGGTGTTGGAACGCCACATATCCCAATTGACACTGCTGTCGCAGGTTTCGAACAGCGGCATTACGGTCTTCGACATGTACACCCGTCGCCACGCCTTCGCATCGTACAACTTCGCGGAATTGTTCCAATACGACCTGGAAAGTATCGCCACGGAAGATTCGGACTATTTCACCGGCCGTATCCACCCCGACGACCGGAAGGAATTGCACCGCAACGGCATTGCTTGTCTTCGCTACCTGATGGACCACAAGGAGTTGGCTCCCGACGTAAAGTTGATCGATGAATACCGGGTGGATGTCGGAGGACGTTACGTGCGGGTGATCGAACAATTTCAGGTATTGGAGTTCGACCGGTCGGGAAACATCTGGCTTTCGTTGAGCATATTGGACGTATCTCCCAATCAGGGAACGGAGGGCGGCGTACGCAGCCAACTGCTCAACTATCGGACGGGAGAAGTATTTCCGCTCCCGACACCCGAGGCATCCTCCCTTTCCGGCCGCGAACGGGAAATACTGCGCTTGATCAGCCGGGGAAAATTATCGAAAGAAATTGCGGACCAACTGAATATCAGTGTACACACGGTCAATACGCACCGACAGCATATCCTCGAAAAACTGAATGCGGATAATTCGATGGAAGCGGTTCGCTACGCTTCGGCCCGGGGTTTACTCGCCTGATACGGACAAAACGAAAGCGACGGGCGACCGCTATCGGCCGGGCTGCAGACCGGAAAACATCTCTTTGCGAGCCGCACCCCGGCAGCCTCCTGCCCGGAGAATCGGCTCGGATCGACGAAAAAGAGCCGCTATCTTTCTATTATTGTGCTTACAAAAAAAGCGTAACAACTCGATTTCTCGAACTGTTACGCTTTTTTCTACAAGAAAGTCCATTAAACCTTCCTGCCCCCATATTCGACTGCCGGAATCAGTGCGACCGACACGGACAACGACGGCAGCCAGGGAAATATAAAACCTATTACACCAATTTCAGCTCCTTCTTGATCCATTCGATCTTATCGTTCAGTTCGGCCCGTACCTTTTCGTAATCGGCGACGGACGGCAGGGTAGCCTTCACCCCGAAATAGAACTTGATCTTGGGCTCCGTACCCGACGGACGGACACAGACACGGGTGCCGTCCTCGGTGTACCATTGAAGTACGTTGCTCTTATCCTGCTCCAGATGCGTCTTCTTTCCGGTACGGACATCGAACGACTCCAAAGTCTGAATATCGTTGATCTTCACTACGGGCGAGCCGAGAATCTCTTTCGGAGGATTGGCACGGTAATCGACCATCATCCGCTGGATCAATTCGGCACCCTCCTTACCGGTACGTACGACCGACACGAGGCCTTCCTGGTAAAATCCGTACTTGACATAAAGCTGCTTGAGCCACTCGTACAGCGAGATACCCATCGTATCGCGCACCCAGGCTGCGGCCTCGGCCGCCAGCGAGCAGGCCGACACGCCGTCCTTGTCGCGGACGTAGTCCCCGGCCAGGTAGCCGAAGCTCTCCTCGCCGCCGCCAATGTACTGCATATCGGTACCTTCGTGCCCGCGAATGATCTTGGCGATGTATTTGAAACCGGTGAGACATTCGTAGCATTTCACCTTGAAATAGTCGGCTACGGCATCCACCATTTCGGTCGTAACGATCGTTTTGATCACGTACTGGTGCCCGTTCAGGCGTCCCAACTCGGCCCAGCGAGTCAGTTGATAAGTCATCAGCAGCACCAACGTCTGGTTGCCGTTCAACAGCACGTATTCGCCGTTCTCGTCGGGCATCGCTACGCCGATACGGTCCGAATCGGGATCGGTAGCCAGTACCAGATCCGCCTTCACCTTCTTCGCCAGGTCGATAGCCATCGACATCGTTTTACGCTCCTCCGGGTTGGGGGATTCCACCGTCGGGAAATTACCGTCGATCACCGCCTGCTCGGGAACCAGCTGCACGTTGGTGAAGCCGAAGCGCTTGAGCGACTCGGGAACCAGCCGCACGCCGGCACCGTGCATGGGCGAATAGACGATCTTCATGTCGTGGAAGCGTTTCACGCTCTCGGGCGAAAGCGACAATTCATGTATTTTATTAAGGTATAACTCGTCGAAATCCTTGCCCAGAGCATGAATGTTCTGCGGGTTCCGGCCGGTAAGCACCTGATCGACCTCGGTGATTTTCTCCACCTCGTCGATGATGTTCTTGTCGTGCGGTGCCGTAACCTGCGATCCGTCGCACCAGTAGGCTTTGTAGCCGTTGTATTCTTTGGGGTTGTGCGAAGCCGTGATGACCACGCCCGACTGACATTTCAGCTCCCGGATCGCAAAGCTCAACTCGGGTGTCGGACGCAGCGCGTCGAACAGGAATACGGTGAATCCGTTCGAGGCGAAGATGTCGGCCACACGCTCGGCGAACATCCGCGAATTGTTGCGGCTGTCGTGCCCTACGACGACCCGGATTTCCTCGCCCGCGAAGTTGCGCTTCAGGTAGTTCGAAAGACCCTGCGTCGCAGCACCTACCGTATAGATATTCATACGATTGGTGCCCACTCCCATGACCCCGCGAAGACCGCCCGTACCGAACTCGAGGTCCTTGTAAAAACTCTCTACAAGTTCTTTCATATCATTATCCATCAGGTATTTAACCTGTTTTTTAGTCTCTGCA
>ULUP01035857.1_pt1 | contig 15734 bp, 9 predicted proteins | sample 1958581 | NCBI WGS metagenome assembly ULUP01 (sample SAMEA4835763, study PRJEB28245) | human gut metagenome | biome: gut microbiome; material: fecal sample | place: Denmark | collected 2008 | reverse complement strand
TCTTTTGTTTTCTTCATGCTGCTCATTCACATCCTCTAAATCCCAATTTATCGCTCATCCCTAACCTCTATAATTCCACCTACAAAAACAATATGTGGTTGCCAGCCTCCATTGAAATCGGGATATACTTTTGGCATGGAAGCATAATACTCCTGAACTTCAGTTGTAATATTCTCTTTGGAAAATTGATGCTGATACAACTTTTGACAAAGAAATGTTAATTTTGCCTCTTTATAGGTTACTCTCTGACCGATTTCAATAGGAGTCAGTCCTGCCGGATTGGTTGTCACCCTTTTTCATTTTCCAAAAATCATCTCAAAATGCCTGACATCTAATCCACTGTCTCAAATTGTGACATCTAATCCGAGGTTAAAAGCTGACACATATTTTGCAGTGGATATGTTTCCATATAAGAAAACCGAGTTTTTTCAGAAGTCTGGCTTCAAATCCAAACCTCCGAAAAAGCCCGGAAATACGCCACTTTTCAGCACTTGATTTTATTTTCTTGACAGCAAACAAACCGTCTCCACATGCCCCGTTCTCCCAAACAGATCCACGCCCTTGACCTTGACCGTCTTATACCCCAACTCTTCCAGCACAGCACAGTCCCTAGCAGCAGTAGCGTGATTGCAGGATATCATAACTATCCTGTCAGGGGACATTTTTGCCATGTACTCCAGTGCGTCCCTAGTGCAGCCCTTTCTTGCAGGGTCAGCTATTATCACATCTGGTCGTTCGCCACGGCTGTAAAGTATCTCTGCTATCTTTCCTGCGTCACCACATATAAATTCCGCATTTGTGACATTGTTTGCTGCGGCATTTCGTTTTGCATTGTCTATCGCAGACTCTATTATCTCAACACCTATGAGCTTTTTCACCTTTTTGCTCATTGACAAACCGATCGTTCCTGCACCGCAGTAAAGATCAAGAAGAGTTTCCTTTCCTGTCAGCTGAGCATAATCTGCGGCAATTTCATAAAGCCGCTCCGCCTGAATTGTATTTACCTGATAAAATGACAGCGGTGATATCTCTATATCATTTCCACACATGGTATCGTGTATCGTGTTGCTTCCATACGCAGTAACAAGCTTCTGTCCGAGTATACAGTTGGTCTTTCGGTTATTCTCATTGAAAACTATACTCTTTATATCAGCATATTTTTTGCAAAGCTCACCCACAAGCACATCAAATACGCCACGCTTTTTAAGGTCGGTAATAACAAGACAGACCATTATCTCACCTGAGTGTTCGCCACGCCTGAGATAAATATGCCTGAGCAGACCGCTTCCCGTTTCCTCGTTGTATGCCTTTATCTTACGCTTGTTCACATATGCCATTATGTCATCAGCGACAGCTTTAAATATAGCAGGCTGTAACGCACAATCAGTGTAATCGCATACATGATGAGAACGCCTTGAATAGAATCCGCAAACTGCCCTGCCGTCCTGCTCTGCTACAGGGTACTGCGCCTTATTGCGATAGCCAACAAGCTGTTTACAACCCTCAAAGCTGTCATATTCAGGATAAAGCTTACCAATACGCTCAAATGAATCCTTTATGAACTGCTCTTTTACACGGCATTCTTCCTCATAGCTCATGTGACGAAAACAACAACCGCCACACCTTGAATACACAGGGCAATCGTTCTTCGTTCTTTCAACCGAACCACTTACAATATTTTCGGTAATGCCATAGCAATACGTTTTGCAGACCTTGACTATCCTGCATTCAATAACGTCGCCAATAACAGTAAAAGGCACGAAAACAGCAATGCCCTCGTGCTTTCCTACTCCGTTGCCCTCATTTGTCATACCGCTTATTTCAAGCCTGATAATCTCATTTTTCTTTAGCATAAAATTCCTCTATCTCATTTTTTCGCTTAAGCATAAGCTCAAAATGCTTATTGTATTCCAGCGGAAATTTGTAATTGAACACACGCTCCAAACGTCCGCCCTCTTTGTCAACAAGCTTTGTCGAGCCACCTGCACCCATTGCAAGTATGGTCTGAACCTCTTCCATTATATAGATATTATATAAACTCTCGTGACCCCGCTTTGTCCAGCCTATATTTTCAAGATTTTCAAGCATATTCTTCTGTCTGTAGAGATAATAAGGCAGATAGCCGCTTTCAAGAAGTCTTTTTGTGGCATACTCTACCATTTTATCGGCTGGATTTTTCAGTACTTCCCTGTCACCGCTGTGATTTAGCCTAGCCGCACGCTTTATGGAAAGTGTGTGTACAGTGATATTCTCAGGAGCAAGCTCGATAAGCTTATCAATGGTATTCTCAAAGCTCTCCACTGTGTCTGTTGGCAGACCTGCGATTATATCGGTATTTATAGAGTTAAAACCAACTTTTCTTGCAAGGTCAAAGCTGTCAAAAAACTGTGCAGTTGTGTGCTTTCTGCCAATAGCCTCAAGAACGCTGTCATTCAAAGTCTGTGGATTTATAGATACTCTGCCACAGCCATTTGCTTTAAGCACCTTCAGCTTTTCTTCAGTTATGGTGTCAGGTCTTCCCGCTTCAACAGTGTATTCACGGACAGTTGACATATCAAAGCTGTTTGCAATGACTTTCATAACTCTGTCAAGCTGAGCAGCAGTGAGCGTGGTAGGAGTGCCGCCGCCAAAATATACGGTGTCAAGCTTTAAACCAAGCTTTTTCGTTATCTTCGCAGTATAAACTATCTCCTCACACAGCTTGTTCACATACTCAGGGATAAGCTTCATACAGCCCTCGATAGATTGCGAAACGAAAGAACAGTAGGAGCATCTTGTGGGACAAAACGGCACTGACAAATAAAGACTAAAGCTGTCCTTTTCAAGCTCATCGAGGACAGGCTTCTGGGTTATAGCAGTTTTGTATGCAATATCGCACTTTTCTTCGCTGCAAAGATATCTGCTCTCCATGGCTTTAAATATCTCCGCCTTGTTCATGCCCTCACTGAGCATATCATTCACACGCTTCACAGGTCTTATTCCCGTTATAACGCCCCATTTCGGCACAATGCCTGTTATCTCGCTCATTGCCTTAAAAAGAAGTCTTGACAGTGAAAGTTCCATGTCGCTTTCAAAATGCACAAACTCCTCTTTTTCGCAAGTCTTGCCGTCATATCTCACCTTAACGCTCAAACAAACATTGTCAGCGTTATCCTTTTTCTGAGCGAACACATAATCGTCCTCTGTATCTATGCTGTCAGAAAAAACGTGGGTAAAGAGCGTTGCAGGGATAAAAAGCTTCATTACTCCCTCAAGCTCATATTTATAATCGTTGCCGCTGAATATCAGAGTCATTTCAAAGCCTCCGCAGCCTGCCTGAGATATGGGTTATACTTTCTCTCAGCGTCAAGTGTCGTGACATTCATGTGACCTGGGTAAACAGTGAGATTTCCACCAAGGTCAGCTATTTTCATAAGCGACTTCATAAGGGCTGTGCTGCTTCCATCAGGCATATCAGTTCTGCCAACACTTCTTGAAAATAGGGTATCTCCCGAAAACATATTCATGCCGCATATGAAACAAACAGAACCGCTTGTATGTCCCGGCGTTTCCAACACGTCAAATTCAAGCTCGTCAAGCTTTAGTATATCGTCCTCTGTAAACACATTGACCTTGCCTGTGTAATTTCTGTGTCCTCTTATTCTGAAAAGATTAGCAAGCATTCCTGCGTCATCTGTAAGCTTAGGCTTATCCATAATGTGGATATACACCTCGCAGCCTGTCCTGTCTACAAGGTCAGCCACAGCACCGATATGGTCAAAATGACCGTGGGTAAGAAAGATCTTTTTAAGCGTAAGACCGTGACTCTCTATCTCACCGAGAATATAATCGGGGTCGGCAGGTGCATCGATAAGAACGCAGTTATTTTCTTCGCTTGCAACAATATAACTGTTCGTTTCACAAACACTCAATGGTTTGAGCCTATATATTTTCATTATCTGTCCTTTCTTATTTACCGCTTCTTTCAACAGAAATAACGTTCTTTATTTTCTGAAGCTTGTTTATAACATTGTTGAGCTGTTCCATTCCTGCAATGCTGACAGTTACGGAAAGCATTGCATTGCCGTTTTTCAGTTCCCTTGAGGTTGACTCATAGATAAAAATATTGATCATTGCAAGCGCTGACGAAACGTCTGCCAGCAGACCTATTCTGTCAACCGCAACGATATCCAAAGTACACTTGAAATAGCCCGTATGCTTTTCAGAACTTTCCCACTTAACATTTATCCAACGAGCGGCATTTTCAGGATCATCTTTCTGCGAAAGATAGTTCACGCAATCCTTTTTATGCACGGATATGCCGTGACCTCTCGTAATAAAGCCGACTATTTCGTCACCTGGAAGCGGATTACAGCACTGTGCAAACTTAATAGCGCAGTTGTCGATGCCGTCAACGATAACACCAGTGGAATTTTTGGAAGTCTTTATCTTATTTTCAAGGTCAGAAGTATCAGGCTGAGCCTTTTCACCATATTTCTTATTATACTCAGATTTCAGCCTTTGCATCACCTTTGAAAGCTGAACACCACCGTAACCTATGGCTGCAAAGAAATCATCAAGAGTATCACAACTGTGTCTGTGCATATCCATTTTGAGAAAGTCCTCAAGTTCTTCCTCAGGCACTCTTATATTATTTCTGCGGAACTCTCTTTCAAGAGCATTTCTGCCCTCAAAGATATTTTCCTCTCGTCTTTCCTTTTTGAACCATGAACGTATCTTGGATTTGGCTTCATTGGTCTTGCAGATATTAAGCCATGAACGGCTTGGACCATGACCTTCAACGTTGGTAGTAAGTATCTCGATTATCTCGCCTGTTTTTATCTGATAATCATAAGACACCATTTTCTTGTCTACCTTTGCGCCGCACATCTTATGACCCACCTGTGTGTGGATAGCATAAGCAAAGTCGATAACAGTTGATCCGACAGGCAGTGTTATCATATCGCCCTTTGGAGTGAAAGCAAAGACGTCCTCAGGGGCAAGGTCATTTTTGATAGCCCTTACTATTTCCTCAACGTCGTTTGACTCCTGCTGTGACTCGATTATCTGTCTTATCCATGCAAGGCGCTGATCGTCCTTTGAGCTACCCCTTACGCCCTCTTTATATTTCCAATGGGCGGCGATACCATATTCAGCCGTTCTGTGCATTTCCCATGTTCTTATCTGAACCTCGAAAGGTATTCCCTCTCTGCCGATAACAGTTGTGTGAAGAGATTGATACATATTAGCCTTAGGCGTGGAAATATAATCCTTAAATCTGTTTGGGATAGGTCTGAACATATCGTGGATTATGCCAAGTACGTTATAGCACTCGGTAACTGTATTGACGATAATTCTTACGGCATAGCGATCATATATCTGGTCTATCTCCTTGCCGTCACGATACACTTTTTTATAAATACCATAATTGCTTTTAACTCGACCCTCGATAAGGGGAACAGGGTCAAAATCCTTTTCAAGCCTGTCATGTATCTTGTGCTTGATGTTTTCAACAAGCTGTTCACGGCTGCCCTTTCTGAGCTGCATTTGCTCGTCTATCTCGGCATAAGCATAAGGATCAAGATAGTAAAAAGCAAGATCTTCAAACTCATCTTTAATTGAGCGTATTCCAAGGCGGTGAGCTATCGGTGCATAGATGTTCATTGTTTCATGGGCGATAGTTCTGCGTTTTGAATCTTTGCAATAATTAAGAGTACGCATATTGTGAAGTCTATCTGCAAGCTTTATGATAATAACACGAATATCCTCGCTCATTGCAAGAAGAATTTTTCTGATATTCTCGGCTTTCTGCTCGTCTTTGGTGAAAGTTTCTACCTTTTTCAGCTTTGTAACGCCATTTACAAGCATTGCAACGTCTGAGCCAAAATTCTTCTGTAATTCTTCAAGAGTGCATGGAGTGTCCTCCACAACGTCATGAAGAAGTGCTGCACAAATAGTATCAGTATCCATGCCAAGCTCCAAAAGAATATATGCAACAGACAGCGGGTGGGTTATATACGGCTCGCCAGACTCTCTTTTCTGATTTTGATGATACTTTTCAGCAAGTTCATAGGCGGAAACGATTTTTGACAGATCGTACTGCCTCTCGCCATCAAGTATTTTCTGAATAAGTGCATCAATGGAACACACCGACCTCTCACCTATATGCTCAGGTTTTGAAGCTTCAGGCACAGCGTCGGTATAGTCAGGCGAAGCCGTAGGAGCAGGCTTTTCTTCAAACTGCTCTTTAACCTCGGATTCGGCAGGAAGATCTTCTTCACTGACAGTTTTTATCTCAGGCATTTTTTCTATCTTATCCATTTCAGCAGGATCAAGCAAAATATTCTCTTTATCTGACATTTTAGTTACCTGCCTTTCCAAGCATTTCATTCAGCTTAACAAGAGTTTCAGAGTCCTCAAGATTTACCTTTTGTTTCGGCACAACGTAGCTTATTTTCATAGTTGCGGGTCTAAACTCGATAAGACCCTTATCACGGAAAATATCAACGCAAATATGCAGTTTGCAATAATTCATGCTGTCGCCTGATATTTTCATGAAAAGATTATCCAACGTAATATTCTTAACTGCACTTATGTATTTATATACTCCGATAAGCTCCTGCCTTGTCGGGATTATTTTTCTTATAAAACTTGCAGGAAGCTGTTCCCCGCGCATGAGCTTTTCATAACAATCCTTTGCCGCAAAATATCTTTCCTGCTTTACTCCACTCAATCTATGGTCGATAACTCTTATGGATATGGACTCACGGTTATTGAACACATTTATTCCAAGCTCCACGAGCATATCAAGCTTATCGCCAACTGCGAAACAAGCTTTTTCAGGTGCAAGGGAGAAAATAAGAGCCTGTCCTCTATAACTTCCGTATGAAAACTCGATCTTTGTATGCTTGCCCTGTGACAGCGGTATTATCTTATCTACTCTTACTCCAAGCATTGCAAAAACTGGAGCAGGGTTCTCTGCACCAAAAGGCTCCATTGCGGCAAGACCCTTTACATTATCAAGGTTGATATCCTGCGGCATAAGAAGCTTATCCGCTATAAGCTCAACGCTAGGGAATTTCTCCATAGGATCGCTGTATTCATACACCATATGAGTGAATTTTTCGATGTTCTCAGCCTTCAGTGACAGACCTCCTGCACACTCATGTCCACCAAATTTATCAAGCAGCTCTCCGCAATGCTGAAAACACTTGAATATATTGAAGCCCTTTACGCTTCTCGCAGAGCCTCGTGCGTTTCCATCATCATCAATGGAGATTATAACATTTGGCTTTCCGTAAAATTCCAAAATGCGTGAAGAAACAATGCCAATAACTCCGTGGTGCCAGCCCTTGCCTGAAAGCACAAGCACTCTATGGTCAAGAGTTTCAGGGTGAGCGTTTATATGGTTTACTATTTCTGTCATTATCTCTGTTTCCGTCTGCTTGCGCTGGGCGTTAAGATTTAAAAGAGTGTCAACATAATTTTCAGCGTCCTCTGGGTCTTCGCTTAGAAGTGTTTTTACCGCTGTAAGTGGTGAGCCAAATCTGCCCGAAGCGTTTATAACAGGGGCAATCCTAAAAGCAATGCCTGTTGAGTCAAGAGCATTTCTATCAAGCTTTGCTTTATCTATAAGATAGTTTAGTCCCAATATTTCGGTGTTTGCAAGATATTCAAGACCACGCTTAACAATAGTTCTGTTTTCCCCTGTGAGTGGCACAACGTCCGCAACTGTACCGATAGCACAAATGTCGGCATACTGTTCCATAACAGTGTCGTAACTGCCACCGTCAAGTGCAGCACAAAGCTTGAAAGCTACACCAACTCCTGCAAGGTCTTTGTATGACGAAGGACAATCTGCACGATGCGGATTAACAATAGCCCTTGCCCTCGGAAGCTTCTCAGGCGGTTGGTGGTGATCTGTGATAACAAGTTCCATATCAAGCTCTGCAATACGTTCAGCTTCCTCAACCGCGGAAATGCCGTTATCCACAGTGACGATAAGCTTAACACCCTTTTCTGCAAGCATTTCAATAGCTTCCATGTTCATGCCATATCCAGCCTCACGCTCAGGAATATAGTACATAACGTTTGCGCCCATGCTTTCAAGATAATTGTAAAGTATAGTGGTGGACGTAACTCCATCGCAGTCATAGTCACCGTAAATACAAATAAGGTCATACTGATCAACCGCCTTGTTTATCACCTCGGCGGCTATAGCCATATCTTTTATAAGAAAAGGATCACTAAGTTCTTCGCCTTTAAAAAAATCAGCAAGGCTGTCAAAGTCAGTGAAACCCCTTGAAGTCATGACGTCTAGGGTAAGGCTTTTCAAGTCACACTTGTTCATAAACTCTGCAGTTTTCACAGGGTCAGGTCTGTTTATTCTCCATTTTTTCATATAGAAATAGTCCTTTACGCAAATTTACATTCATTATTCATTATACCACATAAACTGCCTTTTTTCAAGTAGCATCAAGAAAAAGTGTGAAATTTTAGGGATAAAAACAGCACCGCAGAAATCCCCGCAGTGCTGAAATATGGATCTTTTATTATTTTGCCGCAGAAACTGCAACATCGTTTCTGCCATATTTTTCATTACCTGTTGGTTTATCACCTACAGGATTGAATGTTGGAACGATCTTTTCGACCATTTCAACGATATTTTCGTCATTGTTATAGCTTGCACGAGCAAGCTCCCCAAGCTGACCAAGGAACGTTTCTGTGTCAAACGGTATAGGCTTTCCGATATGGATAAGCTCATTATCCGTTTTCATCATGCCCTCCTCTGCCATAAGCTTCTCCTCAAAAAGCTTCTCGCCAGGACGCAGACCTGAGTAAACTATCTTGATATCTACATCAGGCTTATATCCTGAAAGTCTGATAAGATTTCTCGCAAGTGTGTCTATCTTCACAGGCGCACCCATATCAAGGACAAATATCTCGCCGCCCCATGCGTATGTGCCTGCCTGAAGAACAAGGCTCACAGCCTCAGGTATAGTCATGAAATATCTTATGATATCAGGGTGAGTAACTGTAACAGGACCGCCTGCTTCTATCTGCTTTTTGAACAGTGGGATTACAGAGCCGTTGCTTCCAAGAACGTTTCCAAAACGAACTGCAACAAACTGTGTGCCATTTCTGTCCTTATTGCCAACGCTTTCGATCTTAACCGCTTCACTGCTCTCTATATTATCAACAGCTATCTCGTCTATCGGATCGTTCTCAAGCATACCGTCTGTCATTTCATCAACGTGTGCATGGAGCATAGGTAGAAGATCAGTTCTGCCTGCCTTGCTGATAGCGTCCATGCTCTGGATGACCATTTCGCAGAGTCTTTTACTTGCACCCATAATATTAGTAGGGTTTACAGCCTTATCGGTGCTTATAAGCACAAACCTCTTTGTGCCATGCTTCAAAGCTGCATAGGCTGTCTTGTATGTACCAACAACATTGTTTTTGATAGCTTCATTAGGGCTTGTTTCCATAAGCGGAACGTGCTTATGTGCTGCAGCGTGATAAACGATATCAGGCTTGTATTTTTCAAAAACGTCATTGATACGTCTGCTGTCACGAACAGAGCCGATAAGCGTCACAAGATTGAGTTTACTGCCATATTTACGTTTTAGCTCCTGCTCTATTTCATAAGCATTGTTTTCATAAATGTCAAATATGATAAGCTGTTTAGGCTCATGACCTGCTATCTGTCGGCAAAGCTCGCTTCCGATAGAGCCACCGCCACCTGTTACCAATATGGTCTTACCCTTAAGGTGCTGGAATATCTCGTCCATGTTTACTCTGATAGGCTCTCTTCCAAGCAGATCCTCGACCGCAACAGGCTTCATCTTGCTGAGAAGCACCTCACCATTTGTTATCTGATAAACGCCCGGAAGCTGTTTCATCTCACAGCCTGTTTCCTTACAAATATTAAGGATATCCCTTTTGTTCTCAGGTGATGCAGTTGGAATTGCAAAAAGGATCTGATCAATATTATACTTTTTGACGCTTTCCATAATGCAATCACGACCACCGACGATAGGAACTCCTCCGATATTTCTTCCCCACTTATTTGGGTTATCATCGATTATGCAGAGTGGTCTTGCATTTGCACGTTCTGACATCGTAAGCTCTTTAAGGATCATCTGACCCGAAGCACCTGCACCAATGACCATTGCATTATGCACTGCCACCTGATTTGTTACCTGTTTTGCTCTTAAAAGGGTAACATATCTATAGGCAAAACGCACTGCTGTTATAAGCACGAACTGAGTTCCCGCTCCTACTATATAGTAAGCCACAGGCATTCTCATGAAGAGTAATGTTATACCCACAGCCTGGAATATGGTAGTAACTATCGAGGCCAAAAATATCCTTGACAGTTCGCCAATGCTAGCAAATCTCCACAAACTATTATAAAGCTTGAACACAAAAAACACCACAACACAGAAAGCTGTATATATTGGAGCAAACTTTACATAGGCAAGCATATACTCCTTTGGTATTGCAGAAAAAGTAAGGTCAAATCTGATGAAAAGTCCGAAAATGTAGGATAGATTTACGGCAACAATATCATAGAAACACAGAAAGAATGCAATAAGCATCCAATGTTTTATCTTTTTGTTTTTCCACACCTGAACTGTGTTTTCACTTGTTTTCTCCATAAATAAAACATACCTCCGCTCAATTAAAGCAATGAATAAGATCACACCATGGCCACCCCTCAATGGCACAGTGCAGGCTATTTATAATATCATCAATATTTTTTCTATACTTAAAAAGCAAACATTCTTTCTTCGTCAGCCATAGCAGACATGAGTACTTTATCAGAACGTCTTATATTTTCACTTCCAGATCTTTTAGCTATAAGATCAAAATTAGGTTTTCTATCATCAAGATCATGAGCATCGCTTCCAAAGACAAAATCTCTGCCACTTGAAATAAGCTTATTAACAAAACGTCTTGTGGAAAAATGCTCAAAAGCTTCTGCATTTATCTGAAAAACTGCATCCACAGACATCAGACTTTTCAGATCTGACTTTGAATAAACGCCCATATATCTATGTACATGGGCGATTATCGGAATAAGCCTTCGAGAATTTGCTATCTCGTCTATCTCCTCGACTATCCAACTGTTATACTGAGTGAATGGTGGTTCAAGAAGAATAAGTCTTGTTCCGCTGATACACAGCTTTTCAAGTTCTCCTAATACGCTGATGCCTTTTTCTATAGCCACCTCAGCACCAATATGTATATCCTTCACGGCAGGGTCAGATGCCATGAGCTTCTCATAAGCATTTTGCCGTTTGACAAGATAACTGTCTAAAGAAACTTCCCTGTGCATATAAAAATGCGGTGTTGCCACAATTATACCTATGCCCTGCTGTTTCATCATTTTTATCATTTTAAGTGATGTTTTGATGCTGTCAGAGCCGTCATCAATATTCGGCAGTATGTGGCTGTGATAATCGGTAGTCAATCTAACATCTCCATGTCATTTAACTTTCGGCAGAAGCATCCTTCCCACCGTATTTATAGCTGTAGTCATATTTATACTTGTAGCTATACTTGTATCCGTAATGAGAACCGTTCTTTGCGGAAATATCATTAAGAACGAAACCAAGCAGATTGCAATCGCCTATCTCAAGCTTCTTCATAGACTCCTCTATCTCCTGATATGTAGTTCTTCCATATCTCGCCACAAGAAGAACGCCTGCGACCTCGTCTGCAAGGCTCATTACGTCAGTTACAGGAAGCAGCGGGGTTCCGTCGACAATAACATAATCATACTTATGCTGAACATATTCAAGCAATTCACGCATTTTCTCAGAAGCAAGAAGCTCTGACGGGTTTGGAGGCAAAACGCCTGATGTAAGAACAGCAAAATTGCCATTCTTGGTTTCATGCACACACTTATCAAATGTGCTTTCACCACTCAGTATTGTTGAAAGTCCAACATTATTTTTTAACTTGAAGTTTCTGTGCTGAACAGGTCTTCTCATATCAGCGTCAATAAGAAGAACCTTATTTTCTGTTTCAGCCATTGAAGCTGCAAGGTTTGCAACTGTTACAGACTTACCCTCACTTGGATTAGGGCTAGAAACGACAACTATCTTATTTCGTGTTGTAGAAAGTGTAAACATAAGGTTTGTACGCATTGTTTTGTAGTTCTCTACAATATTAAACGGTATATCCTTATTATTGAACAGAAGCTGTTTTTTTCTGTCAGCAGAAGAACCTTCATCCTTTTTAGAAGTCTTTCCGCCAATATTCATTATCTCACCAACGATAGGCTTCTGATAAATGTCGCCAAGCTCATCAGAATTCTTTACAGTGTTGTCAAAGAAGTCAATAACAAGTATCACTAGAACAGCCACCATCAAGCCACCAACAAAGCCAAGGGCAACATTTTTAGTGGTGTTAGGAGAAACAGGTGTATTGTAAACCTCAGCATCACCTATCTTTTCAACTGAGCCTGCACCGATAACTCTTATAAGAAAGCTTGGAGCGACGTCAGCCATGATGTTACAAAGGTCAGAAGAAAGCTTTGCATTGGTTGTTGTGGCAGTTATCTGAAGTACCTCTGTCTGATTTACAGCGATCATGCTATAAGCATTTCTCAGGTCGTCATTTGAAACCCTGCCGCTTGTTACAGTAAAATAAGGAGCAAGCTGTTCAGGAGTATACATCTCAAGAAGTTTATCGCTTACCTCGTTCATTACCGGGTCATCAGTAAGTATAACAATGTAGGTCTGTACCAATGACTTTGAAGCATCAATGTCCTGTAAGTCAACATTAGTCTTATCCTGACCCATTGATTGATTATCAGCACTTTTAACATACATTGAAACGTGTGACTGATACTGCTTACTCATAACAAATTTTGATACGAAAAGGGCCAGTATCGCACACACTATTGAAGCGGCAACGATATACCAAACCTTTCCGAGAAGAAGTACCAGAAGATCCTTGATAGTGTAATTTTTTTTCATTTGAATTATTCACCCTATTGTTGATATTTTCGTTATTTTCCCAAAAAATAAACCGTACAATAATAATTTTATCACATTCTATTCAAAAAGTCAACTTTAAACGATACGTTTTTTTGTATTTCAACAAAAAAATGGTTTTTTGTTATAACATACAATAAGATAAACAAAATCAGCCAAGTATTTGTCGGAAAATCATATAAGCTGACAGCTTAATTTAACAATTATGAATGGCTACTGTAAAAGCCGCCATTACAGTCGTTCCAAAACTATTTACCAGTCCCTGTATCATAAGTATGCCGAAATTCATGACAGATTGCTGAACTGAGGCAGCGGTCGACATTCGCACCACTTCACCAAAACTGCAATCCTTCCAAGATTTTTTCTTGAAGGATAGTCGCAAAAGAGGTTCTTCTGCAAGAGTGTAAAAGCAAAGTCCCACACCTGACAGGATAATTCTAACATAATCAGATGTCAACAACATTATTTTCATTGGAGTATGCAAAAGTTTCAAAATCTCATTGGAAAAGCACAATGTGATAGGCTCTGTCACCAAAGTAACAGAGCCTATCATCAGAAATGATATGTTCAAACAGCCTTTCAGGCGGCGTTCATTTCTTTCACCGAAACAATAAGAAACAAGCGAGCCACAGCCATGCACAGACATATTATGATCGAATAAAGAAAAGTCGTGAGGGTGTATGTGCTGCCCACAGCCGCAATGGCGTTTTAGCCAAGAAATCTGCCAACAATAAATGTATCGGCAATGTTATACACCTGCTGAAGCAGATTTCACAGTATCATCGGGCTTGAAAAAGCAAGAAGCAAGCTTATGATACTGCCGTTTGTAAGATCTCTTTTCATTATCGTTCTATCTCGATACTCATACAGTTTGTACCACTAAGCTGACAACTAAGTTCATCAGGCTGATGCGTACCAACATAGAGGGTGAATTCCTTTGCAAACTGTTTTCTCTCTCCGATATCTGACACTGTTGTGAAAGCTTTGTCAGGTACTTCGATTTCAACATCAAGCTTTTCACCTTTTTTAACAAAAATCCTCTTGAAGCCGCACAGCACAGGATAAGCCGGAGCATTGTCACAATGTGATTTAATATAAAGTTCGATAACATCACATGTATCGGCACCATTATTTTCTACCTCTACATTGACTTTGCCATCGTCATAACTAAGCGATGTAACAACAACATCTCCATAAGTAAGACCATAGCCGAATGGATAAAGAATGTTATCTCTCGTGTACCTATATGTTCTATCAGACATAGCATAATCAGTAAAGCAAGGCAGCTTGTCGGCGCTATTATAGAATGTAACAGGCAGTTTTCCTGATGGCGACACTTTACCAAAAATAATATCCGCAATAGCCTTGCCGCCCTCTGAACCTGGATACCATGCGTGAATAAGAGCGTCACAATCATGCTCGATATTTATTGAGCTTCCTGCCGCACATACCACTATCATAGGCTTGCCGATCTTTGCGACACGCTTTATAAGCTCACGCTGACTTTCAGGAAGTCTTAGATCGTTCTTGTCACCTGACGAAAACTCATTACCTGTGTCGCCCTCCTCGCCCTCAATAGTGGCGTCAAGACCAACGCAAAGTATCACAACATCAGAATTTGCCGCTGCCGCCTCAGCTTCGGCGTATCTATCCCCTGCCTGTGCAAGACCCGATACTTTGTCCTTATACAAGTGACAGCCTTCAGCATAAAGCACCCTGCCATCAAATGCGTCCTCGATACCCTCAAGGAAAGTAACATACCTGTCGGCTGTGCCGTTATAATTGCCCTCTAAAGCCGCTCTGCTGTCCGCATTTGGACCTATTACAGCGATAGTTGATATTGATTTTTTGTCAAGCGGAAGAATACCCTTGTTTTTGAGCAACACCATGGACTTCACTGCACACTGGTAGGATACTGCTTTATGCTCAGAGCAAGAAACAACGCTGTATGGTATGTTGTCATATTCCGTTGACTTGTCAAACATGCCAAGTCTTATGCGAGTCCTCATAAGAGCAACACAGGAAGCACGGATTTCATCTTCTGTCACAAGCCCCTTGTCAAGAGCAGAAAGCAGGTGTACATATGTACAACCGCAGTTCACATTACAACCTGCTTTAAGTGCCATTGCGGCCGACTCTACAGGAGAAGACGTCACCATATGGTGTTCGTGGAAATCCCTTATTGCCCAGCAATCAGAAACAAAATAGCCATCAAAACCCCATTTGTCGAGCTTGCCCATTAGAAACTCACTAGCACATGACGGCTCGCCATTCACACGGTTATACGCACCCATTACACCCTCGACCTTTGCTTTTTTCACAAGCTCCTCAAAGGCGTAAAGATAGGTCTCTTCAAGGTCTTTCCAATTAACCTCTGCATTAAATTCATGGCGAACAGCCTCAGGTCCGCTATGTACTGCAAAATGCTTTGCACAAGCGACAGTTTTCAGTACCTTGCCACTGCCCTGCAAGCCTTTTACATATGCCTTGCCGCACTCTGCGGTAAGATAAGGGTCTTCACCGTAAGTCTCATGACCTCTGCCCCAGCGTGGATCTCTGAAAATATTTATATTAGGTGCCCAAAGGGTAAGACCTTTGTATATATCCCTGTCATCACGCTTTGAATACTCATTATACTTGGCACGAGCTTCTGTAGAGGTTATATCTGCAACTTTGAACACAAGGTCGGTGTCAAACATAGCCGCAAGACCTATTGCCTGTGGAAACATGGTGGCAACACCACTTCGT
>ULUP01034454.1_pt1 | contig 15735 bp, 9 predicted proteins | sample 1958581 | NCBI WGS metagenome assembly ULUP01 (sample SAMEA4835763, study PRJEB28245) | human gut metagenome | biome: gut microbiome; material: fecal sample | place: Denmark | collected 2008 | reverse complement strand
GTCAATTGAAATACAGAAAATGTGTGCGTGCACGACAAGAGCGGGGAAAGTTACTGTACGCTTTCCACAAAATAAGTGCAACCGGTTTGGAAGAAATCACGAAAAAGAGAAAAAATTTCGGAAAACAGTTGAAAATATCAGCGCATCGTTGTAGGATATGAGTAGAAACGTGCACGAGCACAAAATTAACATTTCAGAATTGAGGGTTATCATGAATTACATAGGAATTGATCTGGGAACTTCTGCTGTTAAACTTCTTTTGATGGAGGGCAGTGGAAAAATTTTAAAGATCGTCAGTCGTGAATATCCAATCTGTTTTCCAAAACCGGGATGGTCGGAGCAGAATCCGTATGACTGGTTTACACAGTCAATGGATGGACTAAAGGAATTGCTGGATGGTACAGACAGGAGTCTGGTTGCCGGCATCAGCTTTGGCGGACAGATGCATGGACTTGTAGCACTGGACGATAAGGATGAAGTGATTCGTCCGGCAATTCTCTGGAACGACGGAAGGACGACAAAAGAGTGCGATTATTTAAATCAGGTAATTGGGAAGGAACGTCTTTCTGCATACACAGCCAATATTTCATTTACCGGATTTACTGCGCCGAAAGTACTCTGGATGAAAAACAATGAACCGGAGAATTTTGCAAAGATTCATAAAATTATGCTGCCAAAGGATTATCTGGCATTTCGCCTGAGCGGCAATTACAGTACGGATGTATCGGATGCGTCCGGAACACTGTTCTTTGATGTAAAGAATCGCTGCTGGTCAGAAGAAATGTGTGAGATCTGCAGTATTAAAACAAGCTGGCTTCCAAAAGTATACGAAAGTTATGAGGAAGTTGGAACGCTGCTTCCGGAACTGGCGAAGGAACTCGGCGTATCGGATCAGGTAAAAATTGTAGCCGGAGCCGGAGACAATGCGGCAGCAGCTGTGGGAACCGGAACCGTTGGAGATGGTGCATGTAACATTTCTTTGGGAACGAGCGGAACCGTATTTATTTCTTCCGATAAATTCGGAGTGGACGAAAATAATGCACTGCATTCGTTCGACCATGCGGATGGAAGTTATCATCTGATGGGCTGCATGCTTTCCGCAGCATCCTGTAATAAATGGTGGATGGATGATATTATCGGCACAAAGGATTATGGCGCAGAACAGGAAAATATTACGAAGCTTGGAGAAAACCATGTATTTTTCCTTCCATATCTGATGGGGGAGCGGTCTCCGCACAATGATCCGAATGCAAGAGGTACTTTTATCGGTTTGACCATGGATACTACCAGAGCGGATATGACACAGGCGGTACTCGAAGGTGTGGCATTTGCCTTAAGAGATTCTTTTGAGGTGGCACGTTCACTCGGCATTCATATTGCCCGTACCCGTATTTGCGGTGGAGGAGCAAAGAGTCCGCTGTGGAAAAAGATTGTGGCAAATGTGCTCAATATTCCGGTAGATATTCCGGAAAATGAACAGGGACCGTCAATGGGTGGCGCAATGCTTGCAGCAGTAGCTTGTGGAGAATACCCGACCGTCCGCGATGCAGCAGAGGCAATTGTAAAACTGACCGATACGGTAGAACCGGAACCGGAGCTTGCAGCAAAATATGAAGAGCGTTATCAGAAGTTCCGTAAGATTTATCCGGCATGCAGGGATCTGTTTTTGGAACTTGCAAAATAAAATTATATCATCGTATCTAACAAAAAATTAAAATGATTACATACAACAAGGAGGCAAAATCATGATTAATATTCCAGAAGTAAAAGTAGGTATCGTTGCAGTCAGCCGTGACTGTTTCCCGGAGTCTCTTTCCGTAAACCGCAGAAAGGCGCTGATCAAAGCATATACAGACAAGTATGATGCAAAGGATATTTATGAGTGTCCGGTCTGCATCGTAGAGAGTGAAATTCATATGGAGCAGGCGCTGGCAGATATTAAAGCAGCAGGATGCAATGCGCTGTGTGTATACCTTGGAAACTTCGGACCGGAAATTTCCGAGACTATGCTTGCAAAATATTTTGATGGACCAAAGATGTTTGTTGCAGCAGCAGAGGAGTCCCAGAACAATCTGGTTCAGGGACGTGGAGATGCATACTGCGGTATGTTAAATGCAAGTTACAACTTAAAACTTCGCAATGTCGGTGCTTACATTCCGGAATATCCGGTTGGAGATGCAGAGGATTGCGCAGATATGATTCACGACTTTTTACCGATTGCAAGAGCAGTAGAAGGACTTGCAAACTTAAAAATCATTTCCTTTGGACCAAGACCAATGAATTTCCTTGCATGCAATGCTCCAATCCAGCAGCTTTATAATCTGGGTGTGGAAATTGAGGAAAATTCAGAGCTGGATCTGTTTGAGGCATTCAACAACCACGCAGGAGATAAGCGTATTCCGGAGGTTGTTGCAGATATGAAAGCAGAACTCGGTGAGGGAAACAAAAAGCCGGAGATTTTAGAGAAACTTGCACAGTATGAACTGACACTGCTTGACTGGATTGAGGCGCACAAAGGTTCCCGCAAATATGTTGCAATTGCAGGAAAATGCTGGCCGGCATTCCAGACACAGTTTGGATTTGTTCCGTGCTATGTCAACAGCCGTCTGACCGGAAGAGGCATTCCGGTATCCTGCGAGGTTGATATTTACGGCGCACTGAGTGAGTTTATCGGTACCTGCGTGAGCGAGGATGCTGTCACACTGCTCGACATCAATAACTCCGTTCCGAAGGATATGTACAAAGAGTCGATCGAGGGCAAGTTTGACTATACACATAAAGATACATTTATGGGATTCCATTGTGGCAATACCTGCTCAAAGAAGCTGGCATCCTGTGAGATGAAAAACCAGATGATCATGGCAAGAAGCCTTCCTGTCGAAGTAACAAACGGTACCCTTGAGGGAGATATTGCACCGGGCGATATCACATTCTACCGCCTGCAGTCCACTTCCGACAATAAGCTGCGCGCGTATGTGGCACAGGGAGAAGTCCTTCCGGTTGCAACCCGTTCGTTCGGAAGCATTGGCGTATTTGCCATTCATGAGATGGGACGTTTCTACCGTCACGTTCTGATCGAGAAGAATTATCCGCATCACGGAGCGGTTGCATTCGGACATTACGGAAAGGCTCTGTTTGAGGTATTTAAGTATATTGGGGTTCCGATGGAGGACATCAATTACAACCAGCCGGCATCTCTGCCTTATCCGACGGAGAATCCGTTCGCATAAAGAAAAATAATATGGGAATAAGCACCAGCTTGGGCCTGTAGATGTCTGCAGGTTAAGCTGGTGCTTTTTAAATGGGAGTTTCATCCCAAAGATACCCAGTGAAACAGGAAAACTAAAATCATTTGGCAGGTAATTCATCCGGCAGCAATACAGAAAATGACAACAGTACAAAGTAAAAATTCAGATTTTCAAAAAAAGAAAAAGTATGGTATTATAAAACTGGCATCACGGATGCCGGTTCTATAATAAAAATCTGAGGTGATTGTACAATGAAACAGGAAAATTATATACGTGGCATGATAATGATCATTTTGTCGGCATTCTTTTTTGCGTGTATGAATGTGAGTGTGCGGCTGGCGGGAGATCTGCCGTCCGTACAGAAAAGTTTTTTTCGGAATCTGGTAGCTGCATTTTTTGCGGCAATTATTCTTATCAAAAATCATACAGCACCTAAGGTGGAAAAAACACAGTGGGGTTCACTGTTTTTACGCTGTGCATTTGGGACACTTGGAATTCTTTGTAATTTCTACGCGATTGATCACCTGCTGGTGGCAGATGCTTCTATTTTAAATAAATTATCTCCCTTTTTTGCAATTATTTTTTCCTTCCTGTTATTAAAAGAAAAGATAAAACCAGCTCAGGCAATGTGCGTTATACTGGCATTTGTCGGCTGTTTGTTTGTGGTAAAACCGGGGTTTGAAAATGTACATCTGATCCCTGCGCTTATTGGCGTATGCGGAGGACTGGGTGCAGGAATCGCATATACAATGGTGCGGAAGATGGGTACACACGGAGTAAAGGGACCGGTCATTGTGTTTTATTTTTCCTGCTTTTCCTGTATTATTGTGATACCGTGGATCGTATTTCATTATCAGCCGATGTCACTGCGGCAGTTGTTGACGCTGCTTCTTGCGGGACTTTTTGCAGCGGGAGGACAGTTTACGATCACCGCAGCATATACCTATGCACCCGCCGGAAAAATTTCTATTTTTGATTATTCACAGATTATTTTTGCAACATTACTTGGATTTCTTTTATTCGCGGAGATTCCGGATCGATACAGTCTGATAGGATATGGATTGATCATTCTGGCTTCACTGGGAAATTTTCTGTATAACTGGAAACACAAAGATTAAAGGAGTATTCACATGTCGATTATTTCATTTCGGTGTCATACAACCATTCATCTGGCACCATTGGTAAATCAGGAAACCATTCATCAGGATATGGATAGGGGACAGCAGCTTATGTCAAGGATCAATCAGGGAATCCTTAGGGAGATAAAGCCCAAAAACCCACTGGTTGAATGGTATTACTGGACGGACAAACACACAGTTTCGGATGTCACAGAGCATAGTTTGTTTAAGATGGCGCAGGGGATGCTGTCCCCCGTGGAAAATGATAATTACCGGTTGGAAGAGATCGAAGAATTAAATAATGCATGGGCCGTTTATGATAAAAAACTGAACACATTTTTTGCGTTTGACCCGGCAATTACGACATTGCAAAAAGATGAGAAGCGAAACCGTGTGCTGGTAGTCTGTGAAGACAAGGAACGTGGGCTGATTGATGTCATTGAAGCGGGAGCCCTGCTGCTTGAGTGTCTGCGTGCATTTACAGGGATAGAAGAACTTTGCTTTCTTCCGCTCAACCCGGACTACTATATATGGACAGGAACGGTGACTGGGATTGACGGATTGAAGATGCGCAGTAATGGATATGCCGGTACCTGGCTGCTTCTGCAGAGTGAAAGCCAGGTGAAGAAATTGCGGATGCTTGCAACAATTTACAGTATGGATTACCCGGATCTGGTAGATTCGGATGAACTGGCACGCAGACTGGCAAAGGAGGAAGCCGCAGGGCAGTGCATCCGAAGCAGGCATGGGATCGTGCTGTTTACGGAAGAGGGACTTGTGTATATGGATGGAACAAATCCGGACAATGACTGGGAACTGAAGTATCCAATTTATGAGAATGACTGTTATTATGAGATGCTGAGATTTGCTTACCGGAAACAGGTATCCGGGGAACTGGAAAATTACTGTGCATGGAAAGCCTGGCTGAACAAGGATTTTACTTGACATCTGAAAGAATCATTACTATACTTAAAACCAAAGGTGAAAAACGAAGACGAAGACAGTAACTGTGATAGGAAAGTCAAAGAGAGTTGGAACAGGTGAGAGCCAATACGAGTAATATGACAGTGAAAATCACTTCCGAGTTGCGGATCGAAATCCCAGGAGAGTAGAGTTCGACGTATTTCCAGCGTTATGGGAACGAAGTATGCAAATCCTTTTTGAATAAGGGATTTAAGTACATGGTAATCAGGTGGTATAACGTGACCCCGCGTCCTAATTACTGGACGTGGGGATTTTTTATTTCAGAATCATAAATGCAGGAGGAAAATATGTACAACAAAGTAGATACCAATATGAACTTTGTCGATCGCGAAAAAGAAACGGAAAAATTCTGGCGCGAAAATGATATCTTCAAAAAATCCATGGAGAACCGTAAGGAAGGCGAGACTTACACATTTTATGACGGACCGCCTACGGCAAACGGAAAACCACATATCGGACATGTAGAGACACGTACCATCAAGGATATGATTCCAAGATTCCAGACCATGAAAGGAAAGTACGTCCCACGGAAAGCCGGATGGGATACCCATGGTCTTCCGGTAGAAATCGAAGTGGAGAAACTTCTTGGACTGGATGGAAAGGATCAGATCGAAGCATATGGTCTTGAGCCATTCATCAAAAAGTGTAAAGAATCCGTCTGGAAATACAAGGGTATGTGGGAAGATTTCTCAAATACGGTAGGTTTCTGGGCTGATATGGACAATCCATACGTTACCTATGATGACAATTTCATTGAATCCGAGTGGTGGGCATTAAAAGAGATCTGGAACAAAGGACTTCTCTACAAGGGATTCAAGATCGTGCCTTACTGTCCTCGGTGTGGGACTCCGCTTTCCGCACAGGAAGTTGCACAGGGATATAAATTAGTAAAAGAAAAATCTGCAGTTGTCCGTTTTAAGGTTGCCGGAGAGGATGCGTATTTTCTGGCATGGACCACAACTCCGTGGACACTGCCAAGTAACGTGGCACTCTGTGTAAACCCGAATGATACTTATATTAAGGTAAAAGCTGTGGACGGCTACACATATTATCTGGCAGAGGCACTGGCAGACAAGGTACTTTCTCCACTGTTATCCAAAGAGGACAAAGAGGCAGGAAAGAAAGCTTACGAAGTGCTGGAAACCTGCAAGGGAAAGGATCTTGAGTACAAAGAATATGAGCCGCTTTATGCCTGTGCAAAGGAACTGGCAGATAAGCAGGGAAAGAAAGGATTCTTTGTCACCTGTGATACTTATGTTACCATGTCCGATGGTACCGGAATCGTTCATATCGCACCGGCATTTGGTGAGGATGATGCCAATGTCGGAAGAAACTATGACCTTCCGTTCGTACAGTTTGTAAACGGAAAAGGAGAGCTGACCGAGGAGACACCGTTTGCCGGTATGTGGGTAAAAGATGCCGATCCGGAAGTATTAAAGGATTTGAGTGCAAGAAAGCAGCTTTTTGACGCACCGAAGTTTGAACATGAGTATCCACACTGCTGGAGATGTGACAAGCCTCTGATCTACTATGCAAGAGAGTCCTGGTACATCAAGGAGACCGCGGTAAAGGATGATCTGATCCGAAATAATAATACGGTCAACTGGATTCCGGAATCTATCGGTTCCGGCCGTTTCGGAAACTGGCTGGAGAACATTCAGGACTGGGCAATTTCCCGTAACCGTTACTGGGGTACCCCACTTAATATCTGGGAGTGCGCGTGCGGACACAGGGAGTGCATCGGAAGCCGTGCCGAACTGGCAGAAAAGGCTGGTGATCCAAAGGCGGCAGAGGTAGAACTTCACAGACCATACATTGACGCCGTTACGATCAAGTGTCCGGAGTGTGGTAAGGATATGCATCGTGTACCGGAAGTATTAGACTGCTGGTTTGATTCCGGAGCGATGCCGTTTGCACAGCATCATTATCCATTTGAAAACAAAGAAGTGTTTGAGCAGCAGTTCCCTGCAAAGTTTATCTCCGAGGCTGTGGATCAGACCAGAGGATGGTTCCATTCCCTGATGGCAGAGTCTACACTGCTTTTCAACAAAGCACCATATGAGAATGTTATCGTACTTGGACATGTACAGGATGAGAATGGACAGAAGATGTCCAAGTCCAAGGGAAATGCGGTGGATCCGTTTGATGCACTGCAGACATACGGCGCTGATGCCATCCGCTGGTATTTCTATACAGCATCTGCACCATGGATTCCAAAGAGATTCTCTGGTAAGCTTGTGCTCGAAGGTCAGCGTAAATTTATGGGAACGCTCTGGAACACCTATGCATTCTTCGTGCTTTACGCAAATATTGATAAATTTGATGCCACAAAATACAAACTGGAATATGATAAATTATCGGTTATGGATAGATGGCTTCTTTCCAAGCTTAATTCCGCAGTAGCCGGTGTGGATGACTGTCTGTCCAATTATAAGATTCCGGAAGCAGCAAAATATCTTCAGGAATTTGTGGATGATATGAGTAACTGGTATGTCCGTCGTTCTCGTGAGCGTTTCTGGGCAAAGGGTATGGAACAGGATAAAATCAATGCCTATATGACATTGTATACAGCACTCGTTACCATCAGCAAGGCAGCAGCACCGATGATTCCGTTTATGACAGAGGATATTTACCGTAATCTGGTATGTTCCATTGATCCGTCTGCACCGGAAAGTATTCACCTGTGTGACTTCCCGACGGTGGATGAGAAGATGATCGACAAGGATCTGGAAACTGCAATGGATGAGGTATTAAAGATCGTTGTTATGGGACGTGCGTGCCGGAACAGTGCCAATATCAAAAACCGTCAGCCGATTGGTCAGATGTATGTCAAGGCACCGGAAGCACTGGGTGATTTTTATAAGGATATCATTGCGGATGAGCTGAATGTGAAGAATGTGACGTTTACGGATGATGTTTCTTCTTATACCGATTATCAGTTTAAACCACAGCTTCGTACCGTGGGTCCGAAATATGGAAAATATTTAAAACAGATTCAGGCTGTCCTGTCAGAACTTGACGGAAATGCTGCAATGAAAGAATTAAAAGAGAACGGCTGTCTGAAACTTGACAGTGTAAGTTCCGAGGTTGTATTATTGGAAGAGGATCTGCTGATTACCATGACGCAGGCAGAAGGCTTTGTGACTGAGGGGGACAACAATGTGACAGTTGTTATGGATACAAGACTGACTCCGGAACTGATTGAAGAAGGTTTTGTGCGTGAACTGATCAGTAAGATTCAGACGATGCGTAAAGAAGCAGGTTTTGAAGTTATGGATCATATTGCTGTTTCCTATACAGCAGACGAGAAGGTAACTGGTATTTTCAATAAATACGGAGAAAAGATCCAGACAGAGGTACTTGCAAATGCTATCACTGCAGGCACACTTGCCGGATATCAGAAAGAATGGAGCATTAACGGTGAGAAGGTTACGCTGGCAGTGGAAAAACAATAGTGTCACGCAAACCAGGCACAGAGGAGGACTTTTGATGCGAGACAAAGTGTTTAGTAAAAAGGAGTTTATTGCTTCCGTGACAGAAAATGTCAAGACGATGTATCGTAAGACATTGAAAGAAGCGACACAGCAGGAGATTTATCAGGCTGTTTCACTGGCTGTCAAGGATGTTGTCATGGATGAATGGATGGCAACACAGCAGGTCATTGAAAAAGATGACCCTAAGATATTGTATTATATGTCCATGGAGTTTCTGATGGGCAGGGCACTGGGGAATAATCTGATTAATCTGGGGGCTTATGGGGAAGTAAAAGAAGCACTTGAAGAGATTGGACTGGATTTGAGTGTCATTGAAGACCAGGAGCCGGATCCGGCTCTTGGAAATGGCGGACTTGGCCGGCTGGCAGCATGTTTTATGGATTCTCTTGCTACTCTGGGCTATGCCGCATATGGATGTGGAATCCGTTACCGCTACGGTATGTTCAAGCAGCAGATTATTGATGGATTTCAGGTCGAAGTACCGGATAACTGGTTAAAGGATGGATATCCGTTTGAACTTCGCAGACCGGAATACTGCTACGAGATCAAGTTTGGTGGTCATGTGGAAGAAACCGCAGGGGAGGACGGAAATCTGCACTTTGAGCAGGTAGGGTATCAGTCTGTTCTTGCAATTCCTTATGATATGCCGATCGTTGGCTACGGCAACCATGTGGTAGATTCCCTGATGATCTGGGATGCACAGCCGAAGGAAGAGTTTTCACTGGATTCCTTTGACCGTGGAGATTACGATCAGGCAGTGGAGCAGGAAAATCTTGCCCGCAACCTGGTAGAGGTGCTGTATCCGAACGACAATCACGTAAAAGGAAAGGAACTGCGCTTAAAACAGCAGTATTTCTTTGTTTCCGCAAGTATCCAGCGTGCGCTGGAGCGTTTTAAGAAACATCACAATGATCTGCATGATCTGCCAAAGAAGGTAACGTTCCAGATGAATGATACCCATCCGACGGTTGCTGTTGCAGAACTGATGCGAATCCTTCTGGATGAGGAAGGCATGTCATGGGATGAGGCATGGGAGATCACAACACACTGTGTAGCTTATACCAACCATACCATCATGGCAGAGGCACTTGAAAAGTGGCCGATCGACGTCTTCCAGAGACTGCTTCCGCGTGTATATCAGATCGTGGATGAGATCAACCGCCGTTTTGTAGAAGAGATCCGTGCAAAATATCCGGATAATGAGGAGAAAGTGCGCAAGATGGCAATTCTCTACGACGGACAGGTGAAGATGGCAAATCTTGCAATTGTTGCCGGATATTCTGTCAACGGTGTGGCAAGACTGCATACAGAGATTCTTGAGAAGCAGGAACTTCGTGATTTCTATGAACTGTTTCCGAAGAAATTTAACAATAAAACCAACGGTATCACACAGAGACGTTTCCTTGCACATGGAAATCCACTGCTTGCAGACTGGGTAACAAAGCATGTCGGAAAAGACTGGATCACAAGTCTTGCGAAGGTCGAGGATCTGACAAAATATGCAACCGATCCGAAAGCACAGCAGGAATTTCTGGAGATCAAAAAGCAGAATAAGATCCGTCTGGCAAAATATATCAAGGAGCACAATGGTATCGAAGTCGATCCGAATTCTATCTTTGATGTACAGGTTAAGAGACTGCATGAGTATAAGAGACAGCTTATGAATATTCTGCATGTGATGTATCTGTACAACCAGATCAAGGCAAATCCGGGCATGGATTTCTATCCGAGAACTTTTATCTTCGGAGCAAAGGCTGCAGCCGGATATCGTACGGCAAAGAAGACCATCAAGCTGATTAACACTGTTGCGGATGTAATCAATAATGATCCATCCATCAACGGAAAGATCAAGGTTGTGTTCATTGAGGACTACCGTGTATCCATTGCAGAGTGGATTTTTGCGGCAGCAGATGTCAGCGAACAGATTTCCACAGCAAGTAAAGAGGCATCCGGAACCGGAAACATGAAGTTTATGTTAAATGGTGCGATTACACTTGGAACCATGGACGGAGCGAATGTTGAGATGTACGAGGAAGTCGGTGCAGACAATATCTTTATCTTTGGTATGAGCGCAGATGAGGTTATCGCACATGAGCAGCATCATGATTACAACCCATATGATATCTACAACAACGATGAGGATATCAGGAAAGTTGTCAACCAGCTGGTAGACGGAACATACTCCCACAATGACCGTGAACTGTTCCGTGAACTGTACAACTCACTGTTAAACCCACAGCAGGGACAGGTGGCAGACCGCTACTTTATCCTTGCAGATTTCCGTGCATATGCAAATGCACAGAAGAAGATCGGTGCTTATTACACCAACAAGAGTGCGTGGGCAAAGTCTGCAATTTTAAATATTGCGCACAGTGGTAAATTCTCTTCTGACAGAACCATTCAGGAATATGTGGATGATATCTGGAAACTTGATAAGATTGAAGTGAATACGGAAGGCTGCTAATCGCTTGGATGGCAGTGGCAGAAAAGGCGGGAAACCCGATGGGGATCCCGCCTTTTTAGTCTGCAAATTTTCCATATGGAAGATAGATATACAATAGGAAAATAGAACTAAAAACAGATAGCGAATGATAAATATCCGCTATCTGTCTTCTTTCAGGAAAGAAATGTATGCAGTTCCTTCAGACGTGCATTAAAATCAGAAATCCCCAGATCATACAATTCCTGTTCCAACTTTTCATCGCGCGCGTAAGTACTCATCTTTAACTCTTTCGAAGGTGCAAAAATAAGCGCTTCCCCGGCGGTTTCGTGTTTTTTGACATCGGCAATATTCTGGCGGTACATCAGATGCCGGTTGTCGAGGGCTTTTATGGTCTGTGGATATTTGCGCAGGGCATGCCGGTAAATGTGCCGGAAGCCTTCCGGCTGCTTTACAAAACTGCGGGGTTTGCTTAAGATTACAACCACACGGTCACATCCCTTGGCAAACGCGCGCTCGATCGGAACGGAATCCGATAATCCACCATCAAAATACGTCTCGTTATGGAAAGAAATCGGACGGCACATAACGGGCAGGGCACAGCTTGCCATGATGGCACGGTAGTCATCCTGTTTCATATCATCTTTGGTAAAATACACCGGTTTTCCGGTTGCAGCATCGGTTGCAACAAGCTCGAACTCGGCCGGATTTTCCACGATGGCAGGATAATCGATCGGGTCAGCTCCATCGGAGTTGGTCAGTGTCTGATAAATATACTGAAGACCGAAAAACTGTCCGGTGCGCAGCAGATTTTTGACGCCCATATAACCAGGTTCGTTCAGATGGTCTACATAAAAACGAAGATTGCGCCCGCGTTGTCCGGCGAGATAGCTTGCTGTGTTTGCAGATCCGGCCGATACGCCGATGCAGTAATCAAATGTAATGTGTTCATCTAAAAAACGGTCGAGAATGCCTGCACTGTAGGCACATTTCATTCCGCCGCCTTCTACTACAAGTCCTGTCTTCATGTCTGAGATACTCCTTTTGCCTGAAATTAGCATTATTGTAGCACTTTTTTTCTTTTTGTCAAATTTTTAACAATATGTGTTTGTTTTTCCGCAACCGTTTCAGTAGTGCCGGGACATTTGAAAAAAAGTGATTGGCTGACAATTCCTTAGAATGGGACAGTCCGGAAGGCAGAGATATTGGATTTTTTGATATGAGATATGATTTGACGAATGGGGAGATTGAGGAAGGTATAGGATAATATTTAAAAATAATAATATCCTTTCGTGAAGAAAGTTTCATAAAAGCTAAGAAAGTTTTCAATAAAGTTGTGGAATTTGTTTCTCATGGAAGTTCATCTCCTTTCTGTTTACGCTGTCATTATAAAACACGAAAGGGGATATTACTTGCCAAAATAAAAAAATAATTGGACAAAAATTGCAAAAAGCAGAGATACCGCTTCTCTGCTTTTTGCAATTTTTCTTATATGTTTTTACGATATTCAGAAGGTGACAGTCCTTTTGCCTTTTGAAAAATGCGGCTGAAATACAGTGGATTATCATATCCGACAATTTGTGCGATCTCATTGATATTGTATTGTGTATTTTGAAGCAGTGCTTCGGCATTATATATTCTTTTTTGCAGAATGAATTGCTTTGGCGTGATTCCGGCATATAATCTGAAATTACGGATAAACCAACTGGCACTGACATGATTTTGTTCGGCATAGTCATCAATGCTGATTGGTTCATTGTAATGCTCACTGAAATAAGAAATTGCTTTGTCTATTTCCTCAGCAGCATGGGAGTTCACTGTGTTGACAGAAAATTTAAAGTGGCGTTGTAGTTTTATAAAAATTTGTCTTAAATACATTTCAAGCATTTCAGAATAGCTATCCTGACACATTTGTAATTCTTTTATCATGGCACGGAAAAGATACTGATATTCCGAACCGGAACCACAGTGGAACACCCTTTTATCATTTGTCAATCCATAGGAACGGAGCAGATTGGTGACATTGTTTCCTGTAAAATGAACCCAGTAAACCTCCGTCTGGTCTTTGACATAGTATTCATATTTCTGGGGTTCTCTTGGGCGGTATAAAACCATATGACCAGCATGAACAATCGTTTCTTCCTCATCGTTGTCAAAATGAAAATGAGCTTTCCCGGCAGCAATAAAGATCAACTGAAAATCAACTCTGCCACGTGGTCTCCAGGTGGGAAGTTTAGGGTGCGTATATAACTTGTAAGTCCCACACATGGTTACAACAAGTGGCTTGGATTTATCTTTTCTGTCAATTGTTGAGTTATTCAGATATGCATTATTGGTATACATTTGAGACCCCCATATGATAATTGAAAATGTTCATGAAATAATAATCTGAAATACATAAATTTCTGTTTGGCTCATGATGCAATTTTATCATTTTATGCATGTCTTGTCTATTTGGATTTTAAACGTTTGAAATGATGGTATTTTTTGTATAAATTAACGTGCTGGAAAATGAAAGTCAATAAAAGTACATGTCAAAAATAACAAAAGAAAGGAATAAAGAAAATGGTTTTTGTTAATTATACTGTTTTGTGCATGTTTTGTGTAATTTATGATATGGTTTTTTGACATCAGTTTTTATATACTATCTATAACAAAGTTGTGGGAACAAAAATAAGGATCATCGAAAGGAGCAGTTTCACAAGGAAGAAAAGAAATACCTGAAATGGTATAACAAGGTGGGGTATGGAACCGGAGATCTGGCAGGAAATGTCGTGTATGCATTTCTTTCCTCGTTTGTAATGTTGTATCTGACAAATACGGTAGGGTTAAATCCGGGAGTTGTTGGAACATTGATCATGGTATCAAAATTATTCGACGGTGTCAGTGATATGTTTTTTGGTACATTGATTGACAAAACAAAGAGCAGACTTGGAAAAGCAAGACCGTGGATGCTTTATGCATATATTGGCTGTGCAGTAACGCTTGTGGCGAACTTTGCAATACCGGAAAGTCTTGGAAAAACAGCACAGTATGCATGGTTTTTTCTTGCATATACTTTGCTGAATGCAGTATTTTTTACTGCAAACAATATTGCCTATGCATCACTGGTTACGTTTTGTACAAAAAATAGCAAAGAACGGGTAGAAATGGGATCGTTCCGTTTTATTTTTGCGTTTTTAACAAGTCTGATCATTCAATCTATCACCGTTCAGTTTGTAAGAATGGCAGGCGGTGGAGCTGCTGCATGGAGAACCGTAGCAATCATATACGCAGTAATCGGACTGATTGTAAACACAATTTCCGTATTCTCAATCAAAGAACTTCCGGAGGAAGAATTAAAGGCAGGCAGAGAACAGACAGAAGAAAAATATGGTTTGATTGAAGCCGCAAAACTTTTATTTTCCAATAAATATTATCTTATGATTTGTGTTACTTATATTTGTCAGCAGATCTATTCTGCTATGTTAAATATGGGTATTTACTATATGATTTATGTTTTGAAAAATGAAAATTTATATTCGGTCTTTTCCTGGGCAATTAATATCCCTGTCATCATTGCAATGTGTATTACACCTATGCTTGTGGAAAAGATGAAGGGATTATATCGAATGAATCTTGCAGGATACATTCTTGGAACAGCCGGTCGTGTCGGCGTTATTTTTGCAGGCTATATGGGAAGTGTTCCGCTGATGCTTGCTTTTACCGCAATCGCAGCACTTGGAATGGCACCATGGCAGGGAGATATGGGAGCTGTTGTGGCAAGCTGTTCAGAATACACATACCTGACAAAACATAAACACATTGATGGAACCATGTATTCCTGTACATCCTTTGGAACCAAAATCGGGGGTGGAATCGGAGTTGCCCTCTGCGGATGGCTGCTTGATGCAAGCGGATTTGTCAAGGAAGCGGCCGTGCAGCCTGCATCCTGCATGAATATGCTTCACATTATGTATTTATGGATTCCAATGATCCTGTCATTAGTCATTACATTTATTATGTCAGAAATGAATGTGGAAGCAGCGAACCGGCGACTTAGAGAACAGATGGAGGAGTGTTGACGTGGAATATAGTGGAATGAAAGAAATTGTATGGGGTGTATGGAAAGAGAGGGAAAATATGAACGCTGATATGAAATGGCTGGACAATCCGGAAGTGTTTAAGGTAAATCAATTGGAATCACATAGTGATCATTGTTATTATCTGGATTATTCAGACATGAAAAAAGAAAAAAATCCATTATTACAGTCATTAAATGGTCAATGGGAGTTTGCTTACAGCAAAAATGTGATGGAAAGACCTGTTGATTTTTATAAGGAAACATTTGATGCATCAGGATTTGATAAAATTATGGTTCCAGGACATATCGAACTGGCTGGTTATGATAAAATCCGTTACATCAACACGATGTATCCGTGGGAAGGAAAAGAGTACCACAGAGGAGCCTA
>ULUP01010161.1_pt1 | contig 16047 bp, 10 predicted proteins | sample 1958581 | NCBI WGS metagenome assembly ULUP01 (sample SAMEA4835763, study PRJEB28245) | human gut metagenome | biome: gut microbiome; material: fecal sample | place: Denmark | collected 2008 | reverse complement strand
CGTCTTGACTTCCATTTCATTCCGTCAAGCCACTTTCCCCAGAGGGGAAAGCAAGAATGGTTAGCCATTTACGAAGCGGAAGTAAGTTTTCTAATAATCGTCCTGTGTTCTGAAAGCGAGACTTATTAGTTTTTTCATAAAGAGGAAGCGTTATAAGAAAGGTTTTGTCACTCAAAAAAAATAAAAAAGCCTTTTTTTATAATTGACATAAACGCCTTGTTTATAGTATAATTTATAAGAATGCCGACGCCGCGCGGCGCAAAGCGGGGCGGGGAATACGGTTGACCTGAAACCGAAAGGGGAAAGGCCCGCCGAAATCAACTATTTTTCTACATTTAAAGGAGGGCTTACGATGGCTCATTTACAGGAAGCGGCAGTTAAGCAAATCACAGAGATTTGCGAGAGATATTCCGACGAGAAAACGCCGCTTATGATGATTCTGAGCGATGTTCAGAAGGAATACGGTTATATTCCTCTGGAAGTTCAGGAACTTGTATCCGAAAAGACGGGGATAAGCGTCGCCGAAATCTACGGCGTAGTAACGTTTTATTCGTTCTTTTCGCTTATGCCGAAGGGCAAGTACGTTATAGGGTGCTGTCTCGGAACGGCTTGCTACGTCAAGGGCGCGCAGCAGGTTATCGACAAATTCTCGGAACTTCTGAAAATCAAACCGGGCGAAACGAGCGAGGACGGACTTTTCACTCTCGACGCGCTTCGTTGTATCGGCGCTTGCGGTATCGCTCCCGCCGTATCCATTAACGGAAAGGTTTATCCGAAACTTACCGTTGACGCGGTTCCGAAGGTTATCGAGGAATACAGATCGGGCGAGGTGAAATGATGATTAAAAACATTGAAGAATTAAAGGTTTTATCCGAAAAATGCTCCAAGTGCATGGACGCTAAGTTCACGGGATCGGACGGCAGAAGACATATCGTTCTCTGCGGCGGTACGGGCTGCCTTTCTTCCCATTCGGCGGAAATTAAAGCGGAGTTTGAAAGACTTGTTGCGAAAAAAGGACTCGGAGATAAAGTCACGGTCAATCAGGTAGGTTGTTTCGGTTTCTGTTCTCAGGGACCTTTCGTTAAAATTTATCCCGAAGATACTCTTTACAGAATGGTTAAACTCGACGACGTTGCCGAGATAGTCGAAAAGGACATCGAGGGCGGCGAAATCGTAGAAAGACTTTTATACGTTGACCCCGTTACCGAAAAGAAAATTACCAAGCAGGACGAAATCACCTTCTACAAAAAGCAGGTTCGTATCGCTCTGCACGGTTGCGGAAGTATCAACCCCGAAAATATCGACGAGGCGTTGGGAGCGGGCGCGTTCCAAGGTCTTGCCAAGGCTTTGCAGATGGACAGAGCCGACGTCATAAAGGATATTCTCGATTCGGGACTTCGCGGCAGAGGCGGCGGCGGTTTCCCCACGGGCAGAAAGTGGCAGTTCGCTTACGCTCAGCCCGACGGCGAGAAGTACGTCGTATGTAACGGCGACGAGGGCGACCCCGGCGCGTTCATGGACAGGTCGATTTTAGAGGGTAACCCCCTTGCGGTAATCGAGGGTATGATGATTGCGGGTTACGCTATCGGCGCGCAGAACGGTTACTTCTATGTAAGAGCGGAATACCCGATTGCGGTCAACAGACTTAAAATAGCGATTAAACAAGCCGAAGACGTAGGTCTTATAGGCGACAACATACTCGGAACGGGCTTCTCGTTCCACGTTCATATCCGTCTCGGAGCGGGCGCGTTCGTCTGCGGCGAAGAGACTGCGCTTTTAAACTCGATAGAGGGTCAGAGAGGTATGCCTCGCCCCCGTCCGCCGTTCCCCGCGGTCAAGGGTTTATGGCAATGCCCGACTATCGTCAACAACGTCGAAACGCTCGCCTGCGTTCCTTACATAATGAGAGAAGGCGTCGCGGCGTTTACGAAACACGGCACGGAAAAGTCGAAAGGCACGAAAGTTTTCGCGCTCGGCGGCAAAATCAATAACGTAGGACTTGTCGAAGTACCGATGGGAACTACGCTCAGAGAACTTATATACGACATCGGCGGCGGAATACCGCACGGCAAGAAATTTAAAGCCATTCAGACGGGCGGTCCTTCGGGCGGCTGTCTCACGGAAGCCGACCTCGACGCCGAAATCGACTTCGATAACTTAGTCGCGAAAGGTTCGATGATGGGATCGGGCGGCGCGATTGTAATGGACGAGGACAACTGTATGGTTGACGTCGCGAAATTCTATATGGAATTCATCTACGACGAGTCCTGCGGTAAATGTTCGCCCTGCCGTATCGGAACGAAGAGAATGCTCGAACTTCTCACGAAGATTACCGACGGCAAAGCGACTATGGACGATTTGGCGGCGCTCGAAGAACTTTCCGCGAACGTCAGAAGCAACTCGCTCTGCGCTCTCGGACAAACCGCTCCGAACCCGATTCTCTCCACGCTCGCTCACTTTAAAGACGAGTATATCGCGCACATTCAGGACAAAGTTTGTCCGGCTCACGTCTGTAAGCACCTTATGCGTTACTCGATTGACCCGACGAAATGTAAGAAGTGCAGTCTCTGCGCTAAAAAGTGTCCCGTGGACGCTATCAGCGGCGTAGTCGGCAAGGAGCCGTTCGTCATCGATACCAAGAAGTGTATCAAGTGCGGAATGTGTATAGCGTCGTGTAAATTCGGCGCGGTCGAGAAAAAGTAATCGGAGGAATCGCGAATTATGGCAAAAGTTAATATTAAAATAGAAGGCGTACCTTATCAGGTAGAATCGGGTATGACCATACTCGAAGCGGCTAAGGCTTGCGGATACGAGATTCCTTCGCTTTGCGCGTTCAACCACGGAGAATGTTCCAAAGGCTCGTGCAGAGTATGCCTCGTAGAGGCTACGGGAGCGAGAGGACTCGTCGCCTCGTGCGTATATCCCGTCAACGAGGGAATGGAAATAACCATTTCTTCGCCCAAGGCGGTACAGGCGAGAAGATGCTCGGTCGAACTTCTTCTTTCCAACCACAATAAAAACTGTCAGCAGTGCGACAAGAACGGCAAGTGCGAACTTTTACACGTCGCTCAACTCGTCGGCGCGAGAGACGGTATGTACGAGGGGGCAAAGACCGAAGTTACGGTCGATATGCTCACCCCGTCGATAAAAAGAGACACGTCGAAGTGTATTCTTTGCGGAAGATGTATCGAAAGATGTAAGAACGCTCACGGACTTTCGGTCCTCGGCTTTGAAAGAAGAGGTTTCAAGACTATCGTCGCCCCCGCAGGCAACAGAAGTTTCGCAAACTCGCCCTGTATTTTGTGCGGACAATGCGTTTCGGTATGTCCCACGGGCGCGCTTATGGAAGTTTCGGAAATCGACAAGGTTGACGCGGCTATGAAAGCAGGCAAATACGTCGTCGTTCAGACCGCTCCCGCGGTAAGAGCGGCTATCGGCGAAGAGTTCGGTATGAAAATCGGAACTCCCGCAACGGGCAAAATGGTTGCGGCTCTCAGAAGGCTCGGCTTCAAAAAAGTATTCGACACCAACTTCGGCGCGGATCTTACCATTATGGAAGAGGCTACCGAACTTCTGTCGAGGGTAACAAACGGCGGCGTTCTTCCGATGATTACTTCCTGCTCTCCCGGCTGGGTAAACTACGCGGAATACTACTACGGCGACCTTCTTCCTCACCTTTCGTCCTGCAAATCGCCTCACGAAATGTTCGGCGCGATTTTAAAGCATTACTACGCCGAAAAGAAGGGTATAAAACCCGAGGATATGTTCGTCGTATCGGTGATGCCGTGTACGGCTAAAAAGTACGAGAAAGAGAGACCCGAACTCGTGACGGACGGACTTAAAGACGTTGACGCCGTTTTAACTACGAGAGAACTCGCTAAACTTATCAAACGTTCGGGAATTTTGTTCGACAGACTTCCCGAAGAGGATTTCGATTACGATATAGTCGGCGACTACACCGGCGCGGGCGTAATATTCGGCGCGACGGGCGGCGTTATGGAAGCGGCGCTTCGTACTGCGGCGTGGAAACTTACGGGTAAGGAACTCGAAAACGTCGAGATTAAGGAAGTGAGAGGTCTCGAAGGAATAAAAGAGGCTTCGTTCAATCTCGGCGGAACGGAAGTTAAAGTTGCCGTCGCTCACGGAATGAAGAACGCGAAAGTACTTCTCGACGAAATAAGAGAGGGCAAGAGTCCTTATCAGTTTATCGAGATAATGGGTTGCCCCGGCGGTTGCGTGGCGGGCGGCGGACAGCCGTACGTTAAGCCGTGTTTCCTTCCGAACGAAGAGGACAACATACTCGACACTTACAGAGATAAGAGAGCGAACGCTTTGTACAGCGAAGACGAGGGCAGACCGCTCAGAGTTTCGCACAAAAATCCGCAGATAATCGACTTATACAAGAACTTCCTCGGCGAACCGAACTCTCACAAGGCTCACGAACTTCTCCATACGACGTACAGCGCGAAAGAGAGATTCAAGGACTAAAAGAACAGTTAAACCTTTACCGAACTTGCCTATGTACGATTTAACGCTTTGCGGCAAGTTCGTTCGGTAATCGGTTTAAGCGAATAAAGTTAAACTAAAAAAAGGTCGTGAAAGACGACCGAAAGAAAACCCCCGAGGTTTCGGCAGATTGCCGTAACCTCGGGGGTTTTGTAATGAGTTATATTTTGCTTCGCAAAGTTATATTTGCCTCACGGCAAATGAAATCGCCGTCGGCGGTGATATTGCTATCGCAGTTATATTTGTCTTGCGTTCTGCGGGACGTCATATTCTTAAAAATGCAAGCATTTTTAAGAGTTCTGCGTGGGCGTCGTCCCCTACGGTCTCACTTAAAATTTGCCGCAAGGCAAATTTTACCGTTTTCAGCGATTTCACTTGTTGATAGATAAATTTCACTTCGCAAAGCGAAATATCAAATTTTCTTGCTTTCCCCTTTGGGGAGAGTGGATTTTGCGAACGGAGCGAGCAAAAGACGAGAGAGGTTCTTCATTTTAGCAAAATTGTGAGCGTTTATATTATTCGCATTACAGACCTCTATCGTCTTGACTTCCATTTCATTCCGTCAAGCCACTTCTCCTTGGCGGCGGACGCCCCCTCTCCGTCAGACTTCGTCTGCCACCTTCGCCTATGCGGCGGACGCGCCCCTTTTGTCGCCTTGCGACATTTTCCCCGTTTCATCGGGGACATTTACCCGTTTCTCGGGAGAGCCTGCCCCAAAGGGGAAAGCAAGAATGGTTAGAAATTTTGCTACGCAAAGTTATATTTGTCTTGCGTTTTTTCGGCGTTAAAAAATTAACCGATAAAAACCGTTTTATGCGTTTAATCGACATATAGCCTAATTTAAAACAGGCGATTGCGTTATAACGCAATCGCCCGAGACCGATTTTTCAATCGATATGCAATCAATATAATCTGATTTTTTCTTCGATATAGGAAACGAGTTCGGATATGGGAAGTCTGATTTGTTCCATCGTGTCTCTGTCTCTCACCGTAACCGTGTTATCGTTAAGAGTATCGAAGTCTATCGTTACGCAGTACGGAGTTCCTATCTCGTCCTGACGGCGATAGCGTTTTCCGATAGAACCCGCGTCGTCGTAAGTACACATAAAGTGACGGCAAAGTTCCTTGTAAATTTCGGTCGCCTTTCCGCCGAGTTCCTTTTTCTGCAAGGGGAGAATCGCGACTTTATAGGCGGCGAGGGCGGGATGGAAGTGCATAACCACTCTCGTTTCGCCGTTTTCGAGCGTTTCTTCGTCGTAAGCCTCGGATAAAACGGCGAGCATAAGTCTGTCCGCTCCGATAGAGTATTCTACGACGTAAGGAATATACTTTTCGCCCGTAATCGGATCGACGTAGAGCATACTCTTGCCCGAGTATTCCTGATGGCGGGAAAGGTCGTAGTTCGTCCTGTTGTGAATACCGTTGAGTTCCGACCAGCCAATGGGGAAGAGATACTGAATATCGCACGCGCATTTAGCGTAGTGGGCGAGTTTTTCGTGATCCTTAAATCTCAGATGTTCGGGTTTGAAGTTGAGCGAAGTAAGGAAATCGAACGCCGCTTTCTTGAATTTTTCGTAGTATTCTATATCCGTTCCTTCCTTGCAGAACCATTGATGTTCCATCTGCTCGAATTCAATCGTTCTGAAAATGAAGTTGCCGGGCGTGATTTCGTTTCTGAACGCCTTGCCGATTTGCGCGATTCCGAACGGGACCTTCGCCCTCGTCGAACGCTGGACGTTCTGGAAGTTTACGAACTCGCCCTGAGCCGTTTCGGGACGGAGATAAATTTTATTCTGCGAATCTTCGGTAACGCCTCTCGAAGTCTCGAACATAAGGTTGAAGTTTCTTATCGGCGTCCAGTTGAACTTGCCGCAAATCGGGCATTTGATTTTGTGTTCGTCGATATACGCCTGCATTTCTTCCTGCGTCATCGCGTCTACGTCAACCGCGCCTTTCGAGTAGTTTTCGATAAGGTTGTCCGCCCTTTGACGGGTTTTGCACTCTTTGCAGTCCATTTTCGGGTCGGAGAAACTCGCGGTGTGCCCCGAAGCCTCCCAGACTCTGCTGTTCATAAGTATAGCAGCGTCTACGCCGTAGGAATTTTCGCTTTCCTGAACGAATTTTTTCCACCACGCGCGCTTGATATTGTTCTTTATTTCAACGCCGACCGGACCGTAGTCCCAGGTATTGCCCATTCCGCCGTAAATATCGCTTCCGGGGAAAATAATACCTCTCGATTTGCATAAGTTTACTATCTTGTCCATAGTAACGGCTCTTTTTTCTTCCATAAAACACCTCTCGGGGAGCATCGGGACAAAATCAACCCCGTACGCCCGTAATTCTTTTTTATTTTATGCTTTTAACGCCTTAAAGTCAAGCGGAGAGGGGAGAAAAATAAAAAAACTATTCAAACCGACCTTTTATATTTGTAAAACGATTGTAAAATGCGGAAGATTGTGCTAAAATATTGTCAAAAAGTAAAACAAAGACGTTATACGGAGACATATATGGAAGCGAAAAATTTTATCGAAGAAATAATAAACGGCGAACTCGAAAGCGGAAAAACCACTTGCGTTCATACGAGGTTTCCGCCCGAACCGAACGGTTATCTGCACATAGGACACGCCAAGTCCCTTTGCCTTAACTTCGGCACGGCGGAAAAATACGGCGGACTTTGCAATCTGTTCTTCGACGATACCAACCCTTCCAAGGAAAAGACCGAATACGTCGAAGCGATAAAAAAGGACATAGAGTGGCTCGGCTTCAAGTGGTACGAAATTCACTACGCGTCCGACTTTTTCGACGTGATATACGAAAAAGCCGTCAAACTCATAAAGGACGGCAAAGCGTTCGTGTGCGATTTGAGCGCGGAAGAAATCAGCAAGACGAGAGGCACGCTCACCGAACCGGGGCAGGAGAGTCCGTACAGAAACAGAAGCGTAGAGGAAAACCTTGCTCTTTTCGAGGGTATGAAAAACGGCGAATTTGCCGACGGCTCCAAAGTTTTAAGGGCTAAAATCGATATGGCTTCGCCGAATATCAATATGAGAGACCCCGTAATTTACAGGGTTTTGAGGGCGACGCACCACAGGACGGGCGACAAGTGGATAATTTACCCCATGTACGATTTCGCTCACCCCATCTGCGATTCCATGCAGGGCGTTACTTATTCGCTTTGTACTCTCGAATTCGAGGATCACAGACCTCTTTATAATTGGGTCGTGGAGAACACGGGAGTAGAACATAAGCCGAGACAGATAGAGTTTGCGAGGCTTAACATTACGAATACCGTAATGAGCAAGCGTTATCTTAAAAAACTCGTCGAGGACAAGGCGGTCACGGGATGGGACGACCCGAGAATGCCGACCCTTACGGGACTTCGCGCGAGAGGAGTTCCCGCAGAGGCTTTAAAGAATTTCTGCGAAGCGATAGGCGTATGCAAGGCTAATTCGGAAATCGAAGTCGGCTATTTCGAGCATTTCATAAGGGATTATCTCAATATTCACGCCGAGAGGGCTATGGCTGTTTTCGAGCCTGTCAAGGTTACTCTGACCAACTTCCCCGAGACTTCGGAAGAGGAAAACTTTGAAATCAACCCGAACGACGAGTCGGCGGGAACGAGAAAAATCACGATATCGAAGCATATCTATATCGACGCCGAGGACTTTTCGTTAAATCCGCCCCCGAAGTATTTCAGGCTCAAAAAAGACGGCTACGTCAGGCTTAAAAACGCGTATATAATTCATTGCGACGACGTAAAATTAAGAGAGGACGGAAGCGTGGAGGAACTCCTTTGCAGTTACGTTCCCGAGTCGAGAAGCGGTAACGACACGAGCGGTATCAAGGTAAAGGGAGTTATCCATTGGGTAAACGCCGAGACCGCCGTAGACGCCGAAATCAGAAAATACGATTATCTTTTAAAGGACGCCGAGTATCCGGGACAGGACTTCTCGGAGCGTATGAACTACGACAGCGTTCACGTTTATAACGGAAAAGCCGAGCCGTATCTTGCCGAGGTCGCGAACGGGACGTCTTTCCAACTTATGCGTAAGGGCTACTATAAGAAAATCGTAGAGGACGGAAAACTCGTTTTATCGGAAATAGTTTCACTTAAAGACAGTTTTGTTATAAAAAAGTGATTGACAAATCATAATTTAGGGTATATAATAATATATAAGGAAAAGTAGGAGACGTTTTTATGTATTTTGTAGTTGACGGTCTTTTGATAGGACTGTTCGTCATCGTTCTCTATACGAGCATAAGACGGGGGTTATCCGGACATTTCGTGTTCGGGATATTGAGAACGCTCATAGGTATCGCCGCAGGCGGCGCTACCGTTTTCGGAGTGTATATGCTTATGACGCACTTCTCCTGGCTCGATTATATGGCTGACGGAGTGGTCAAATTCTTCGGCGAAATCAGATTTTCGCTCGGCGGAATACTTACGAGCGATGCGTACAGGCTCGTCTGCGGTATAATCGCGTTTTTACCTTTCGCGTTGATATTCTTTATCGTCGGCTATCTTATCGGAACGAAACTTATATGCGGACTTGTAATTCTTATCTTCTATCCGCTGAGAAAACTCAGAAGCAACAGCAAGATATTCAGGTTTTTGGATAATATCTTGGGAATAGCGATAAACCTTGCGTTGTACGCGGTCGTCGTTTTGGGAGTGTTCGCGGGCGTATACGTCTTTAACTACGAGAAAAAAGACGTTACCGCCGAGGACGGAAGCAAGAAAATCGAGTACGTTCTCCGCGACGACGTCTCCGACCTCTCTATTGTAAAAGACGATAAAATCGCGTCGAGAACCATTCACAATCTTACCGCTCCTATGTTAAACGGTCTGAACGAGAGTTTCATCGCCGCGCCGCTCGGATCGTATCTTTACGAAAATAACCCGATATTCCTTATAAATAACGGATACGTTTACGATATGATTTATAACGCAGCAATCAAAAAATAAAAATGCTTTTTTCCGCGGCTCTTTTCGGGTCGCGGAATTTTTTTATAATTTTCACATCGAAACGCTTGATTTCTTAAAGACTACGGGGTATAATATTAGCAGTTGAACGGTTAGATTGCTAACAGTCAATTAAAATATTTGCTAAAAGAGGCGATTAAAATGAAAAGTTTTAAAACGGAATCCAAAAGAGTGCTTGATTTAATGATTAACTCCATCTACACTCACAAGGAGATATTTTTAAGGGAGTTGTTGTCGAATTGCAGCGACGCTATCGACAAATTATATTATAAGGGTTTAAAAGAAGGGCTTTCGGGGCTTACGAGAAACGATTTTTATATCAAAATTACCGCGGATAAAGAAAACGGCGTATTGAAAATCGCCGATAACGGTATCGGTATGACCGCGAAGGAACTCGAAGAGAACTTAGGAACAATCGCGAAGAGCGGTTCGTTTGACTTCAAGGCTGCGAACGCGGACGCCAAAGAAAAAGACGACGTAAACGTAATAGGTCAGTTCGGCGTAGGTTTCTATTCGGCGTTTATGGTTGCGGACAAGGTCGAGGTTTATTCCAAGGCTTTCGGCTCGGACGAGGCTAACGTATGGACGAGTAACGGCGCAGAGGGTTACGATATCAAACCTTGCGAAAAAGCAGACAGAGGTACGGAAATCGTCCTTCATTTAAAGAAAGATACAGACGACGACAAGTTCAGCAAATTCCTCGAAGAATACGAGATAAGAAGTCTTGTCAAGAAATATTCCGACTATATCCGTTATCCCATTAAAATGGACGTGACGAAGTACAAGGAACTTACCGAAGAGGAGAGAAAAGAGGGCAAACAAGCCGAATCTTATAAGGAAGAGACTACGCTCAACTCGATGATTCCTATATGGAAGAAAAACAAAAACGAGGTCACGAAAGAGGAGTACGATTCTTTCTATAAGGACAACTTCTTCGACTACGACGATCCGCTTAAATATATTACGATAGATACCGAAGGCGCGGTAAGTTATAAGGCTCTTTTGTATATTCCGTCGAGAGTGCCTTACGATTATTACAGCAAGAACTACGAAAAAGGGCTTAAACTTTACACGGACGGCGTGCTTATAACCGATAAATGCGCCGAACTTTTGCCCGACTATTTCAGTTTCGTGAAAGGTCTCGTGGACAGCGAACTCACGCTCAACATTTCGAGGGAGACTATTCAGCAGAGCAGACAGATTTCGCTCATCGAATCGAATATCGAAAAGAAAATCAAGAAAGAACTTCTCGATATGCAGAAAAACGACCGCGAAACTTATGATAAATTCTTCAAGAATTTCGGGCTTCAACTTAAATACGGTCTGTACAGCGGTTGGGGTATGAATAAGGACGTTTTACAGGATTTGATAATGTTCAAATCGGTAAAACTCGGCAAATACGTTACTTTAAAAGAGTATGTAGACGGTTTCGGCGCGGAGCAGAAGTACATTTATTACGGCGCCGCCAAGACCGAAGCGGCGGTGAAGGCTTTGCCGCAGAGCGAAAAAATACTCGACCTCGGCTACGATATTCTCTGTTTTGCGGACGACGTGGACGAGTTTGCGGTTAAGATGCTCGGAAAATACGAAGAGAAGGAGTTTAAGAACATTCTCGACGAGGACATAGGCGTTTCCGAGGCAGACGAGAAGAAGAACGAGGACGAAAAAGAACTTTTAGGAGCGATAAACGAGGCTCTCGGAGGCAAGGTGTCGAAAGTTAAAATCTCCTCGGTACTGAAATCTCATCCCGTATGCCTTTCTTCCGAAGGCGACGTTTCCATCGAAATGGAAAAGGTGCTTTCGCAGATGCCGGGCGCGGAAAACGGAATGGCGGCTAAGGCGAACAAGGTTCTCGAAATCAATGCCGACCACCCGATATACGCGAAGATAAAGGCGGCTTACGAGGCGGACAAAGAGTCGGTAAAGACGTATGCGGACGTGCTTTATCAGACGGCAAGGCTTGTAGCGGGACTTCCCGTAGAGGACGCGACGGCTCTCACGGACGAATTGTTCGGACTTTTGGCGAAATAACGAAATACGCAACAAGGTTGTAACGCAGAACTTATCGATAAATCTTGCTTTTCCCGAGGAGGGGAAAGCAAGATTATGCGTTTTAATAAAAAGAAAAAAAGCGTGATAATCGACTTATACGCTGACTTATTATGTGATTTTATTCGGTAAAGTGGGTGGCTAAGTCGTCTGACTATTCTTGCTTTCCCCTTTGGGGAAAGTGTCAACGAAGTTGACGATAGAGGTCAATAACGCATAAAACAGAAGCACCCGCAAAGTGTTTGTGTCGTAAGACCTCTCTCGTCTTGACTTCCATTTCATTTCGTCAAGACACTTCGCCTCGGCGGCGGACGCCCCCTCTCCGTCAGACTTTGTCTGCCACCTCTCCCATTTCTCGGGAGAGCCTGCCCCATAGGGGAAAGCAAGTTGTGTTTTTCTTTTTATAGGAAAATAAAGATAATCGAAATAATAGCGAAAATGAAAAAGAGTTTTAAAACAAAAATTTATTTTTCCCGTTTCCTGATTATTCTTCTGAGCATCTTCGCTCAGGCAATCGGAATGTGGATAGTTCTATACTGGTTGGGGCAGAAAGCCTCAACCGCTTTCGCTGTGTCCGTTTACGCATTGACCGCGCTTTTAATAATGTTTATAGTCAATAAGGATCAGTCCGCTTGCTATAAACTGCCGTGGGTTATACTTATGCTACTGTTTCCTTACGGCGGAATAATGTGTTATTTCACGTTCGGCAACCGTAAAATGAGTAAACGCGAAATGAAGAAGTATCGTTCTATCTACGACGAAAGACACGACGGGTATTATCGCCAAAACGAAGTGTTAAAAAAACTTAAAGCCGAGGGCGGCAAGGGGCTAGGTATCGTCAGATATTTACGACACGCGACCTCTCTTCCCGTTTACGATAATTCGAAAGCGACTTATCTCAAAGACGGCGAGACTTTCTTTGAAAGTCTTAAAAACGAACTGAGAACCGCTAAAAAGTATATTTTCCTCGAATATTTCATTATAGACGAGGGAGTGGAGTGGGATGAAATCCATGATATTTTAAAGCAGAAAGTCGCGGAGGGCGTGAAAGCGTACGTCATGTACGATGACGTCGGCTGTATGTCGAAAATACCGGCGAATTTTAACAGACTGCTTATGAAAGACGGGATCGACGCGAGAAAATTCCACAAGTTCATACCGATAGTATCGGTCAGTCACAATAACCGCGACCACAGGAAAATAGCGGTAATCGACGGTAGAGTCGGGTTTATGGGCGGTACGAACCTCGCAGACGAATACGCGAATATAACCAAACCTTACGGGAGATGGCTTGACTGTTCGGTAAAAATCGAAGGGCAGGCTACGGACAGTCTCGTCAGGCTTTTCATTCAACTTTTCAATATGACCGCAGGTAAAAACCTCGACGAAAAGGACTATATAGCAGGGAGTCACGAGCAGTATTCGGACGGGTATATGTTTCCGTTCGGGGATTCTCCCGCGCCTATCACTTACGAGCATATCGCGGAAAACGTGTATCTCGATATAATAAATCGTTCGGACGAATATCTGTATATCGCAACGCCCTACCTGATTGTCGATAACAATATAACGGACGCTTTAAAAAACGCTGCGAGAAGAGGCGTTGACGTAAGGATAATCATTCCGGGCGTTCCCGACAAAAAGACCATATATGCGTTGACTAAAAGTTCATGCTTGTCGCTTATGTCGCAAGGCGTTAAAATTTATACTTACAGAGGCGGTTTTATCCATTCCAAATGTTTCTTATCCGACGGCGATACGGCGGTTATAGGGACGGTAAACCTCGATTTCAGATCGCTCGTACATCACTTCGAGTGTGCGACGGTATTTTATAAAAATTCGCTGATAAACGACTTATACGCAGACTTTCACCATCTGTTTGACGTAGAATGCGACCTGAGAAACGAAAAAACGTTACAACTTAAATGGTACGAAAAACTGATAAAATCGGTAATGACTTTTTTCGCCCCTTTAATGTGATTGAGACTCTGTGGAGTAAAGTAAAAACTAAATTTGCAGCGGTTAAACTTTTCGCTTGACAAATTTAAATATCTCGCTTTCCCTTTGGTGTAATTTATAAGAAATAATACCTCGATATAAGAAATAATACCTCGATTCCTCCTTCGGAGAAGGTTTTGATTATGGTTTATCTTTTGCCGTCACCTTCGGGGAAGGTGTCGCTGAAAGCGACGGAAGGGGTCAATAAATCACTACTTTTTGTTGCTTTGCGTTTTATCCCCTATCGGCTTGACTTCCATTTCATTTCGTCAACCCACTTCCCCCGAAGGAGGAAGCGAAGGTCTTTTCAAAAAATTTCTATCGAAAGAGAAGGTAAAAGTGAGGCACTTTCGTCGAAGAAAGTGCTATTGCTGTTATCGTTTGCAATGTCAGAACAAAAAACGAGCATTGTGACTTTTTATAACCTCTTTAGCGTTATTGCGTTGACAATTTTATTGATTTATGCTATATTAAGGCAGAAAGAATTGCAGGTTCTACGGAGAATATAATGCTCGAACTTAAAAACATTTCTTTCGTTGCGGAAAACGGCAACGAGAGAAAGGAAATTTTAAAAGATATAAGCCTTAAACTGAATGAGAAATTTATCGCGTTCACGGGTCCCAACGGCGGAGGTAAGTCTACGCTTGCCAAAATCATTATGGGCATATTGAAGCCGACGGGCGGTAAAATTTACCTCGACGGAGTCGATATTACCGATATGTCCGTTACCGACAGGGCGAAAAACGGCATATCTTTCGCTTTTCAACAGCCCGTGAAGTTTAAAGGCATTACCGTGACCGATTTAATCGAAATCGCAAGCGGCAAAAAACTGAGCGTGAGCGAGATTTGCAAGTATTTGTCCGAAGTCGGGCTTTGCGCGAGAGACTATGTAAACAGGGAAGTCAACGGGAGCCTTTCGGGCGGCGAACTCAAACGTATAGAAATCGCGGTTACGCTCGCAAGAGGCAGTAAATTCACGATATTCGACGAACCCGAGGCGGGAATAGACCTTTGGAGTTTCAACAGTCTCATATCGGTGTTTGAAAAACTTGCCGAGGACCATAGCGAATCGATTTTAATCATATCGCATCAGGAAAGAATACTGAATATTGCGGACAGAATAATCGTTATCGCAGACGGAAAAGTTGCGAAAGACGGCTTAAAAGAAGAGGTATTGCCGAATATTTTATCGGCTTCGTCCGCTTGCGCGATACTTGAAAACAAGGTTAAGGAGGCGTAAAAGTTATGGAACTTAGCGGACTTGACAGGGACCTTCTTAAAGAGATAGCGGACATAGAAGCGGTGCCGACGGGCGCGTATAACGTAAGAAGAAACGGCAAACTCGCGGGCAGAAATACGACCGCGAATATAGATATAGTAACGAAAACGGACAAACCGGGCATAGATATAATCATAAAGTCCGGAACGAAAGGCGAGAGGGTGGACATCCCCGTGATTCTCACCGAAACGGGACTTGACGACCTCGTATACAACGATTTTTACGTCGAAGACGGCGCGGACGTCGTGATAGTCGCAGGTTGCGGAATACACAACGCAGGCGGTCTTAAAAGCGAACACGACGGAATACACGCTTTCCATATCGGCAAAAACGCCAAAGTACTTTATATTGAAAAGCATTACGGCGAAGGCGAGGGGACGGGCGAGAGAATACTCAACCCGACCACGCTTATAGAAATAGCCGAGGGCGGCTCTATGACTATGGAAACGGCTCAGATTAAGGGCGTAGATTCGGCGATAAGAAAGACGGACGCAGTTTTGAGCGACGGCGCGACGCTCATTATCCGCGAAAAGATAATGACTCACGGCAAACAGTACGCGGAAACGAATTTCCACGTCGCGTTGAACGGTAAGGACAGCGGCGCGAGGGTAATTTCGAGGTCGATAGCGAAGGACGATTCGAGACAGAAGTATATATCGTGTATCGACGGAAACAATCTCTGTACGGGGCATACCGAGTGCGACGCGATAATTATGGATAACGGCGCGGTGACGGCGAAACCCGAACTGAACGCGAACAACGTCGAAGCGCGGCTTATTCACGAAGCGGCGATAGGAAAGATTGCGGGCGAGCAACTTATAAAGTTGATGTCCTTAGGACTTACGGAAAAAGAAGCCGAAGAAAAAATAGTAAACGGCTTTTTGAAATAAAAAACAAAAGGAGACAAAATTATGGCAAAGAAAACAAAGGTAAGAAGAGTAATGACCGCCAACGATAAAGCGACGCTTATGACCGCGCTTATGTATATCGTACTCGGCGCGTTGTTTATTATTTTCCGTACTCAACTCATTACGTGGCTTATGATAGTCGCAGGCGTCGTTCTTATTGCGGCGGGCGTATGGGAGATCGTCAAGAAAGATCTTGTAACCGGTGTCGTACTCATTGCGGTCGGCGTGCTGTTTCTTCTCGGACTTATCGAGGCTATTACGGGCATAGTTCTTCTTATACTCGGCGTGTTTCTCGTAGCGAAGGGCATTCTGGATCTTGTCAA
>ULUP01024830.1_pt1 | contig 16501 bp, 14 predicted proteins | sample 1958581 | NCBI WGS metagenome assembly ULUP01 (sample SAMEA4835763, study PRJEB28245) | human gut metagenome | biome: gut microbiome; material: fecal sample | place: Denmark | collected 2008 | reverse complement strand
TTCCTGTTCAGCCAGAAGGGTGTCATTGACATCTCTCTGGAAGATAAGGATGCCGACGAGGCTATGATGGATGCTCTGGATGCTGGTGCCGAGGACTTCGATGCCAGCGAGGATGCAGCCGAGATCACCACCGATCCCGAGAACTATTCTGCTGTGGTCAAGGCCATGGAGGAGAAGGGCTACGAGATCCTCTCCGACGATCTGGCCATGGTGCCCATGACCACCACCCGCCTGACCGACCCCGACCAGCTGAAGCTGATGGGCAAGCTGCTGGATGCGCTGGAAGACAATGATGATGTCCAGAACGTCTGGCACAGCCTGGAGAACGAAGAGGATCTGCCGGAGTAACCTTCCGCAAGGCTCTTTGCTCCTGAAATAAGACGATAAAAAGCCGCTTTTTGGGTGTGATACACTTGAAGGGCGGCTCTTTGTTTGACAAAAAATGGACGAAAAAGCTGTTTTGCAGTGACAGACGAGCACATTTTGATTGTGACATACTGACCGGTTTTGGAGGACTGGAAAATGAAGATGTGTGTCATAATTGAGGAATTTTTGTATGCGAAAAAGATTGAAAATCAGACGCAGAGGACGTTACGGGGCTATAAAAATACACTGAATCTATTTGCCTCGTGGCTTGAGCAGAAATGGTCAATTGACGAACTGGAAAATATAAGGGTCAGTCATTTAAAGCAGTATGTATCCTATCATTTGAAGGTGGGACACAAAGGTACCTATGTGAACGGTATCATCAAAATCCTGCGAGCATTCTTCAAGTATACCAATGGTGAGGATTATACCACGATTGAATATAAGAAGGTTGCATGGGTAAAAGAAGATAAACCGGTCATTAAGGCATTTACGGCACAGGAAGCAAGGCGGATGTTGGAATACTACGACAACAATGCGACAGAATGTCGAGAAAATTGTTCTACGATGGCTCACTTCTTTGAGCATAAAAATAAGCCTCTGCCTTTTTATGGGCAGGGGCTTTTGTTATGTTTGGACGTTTGGACAAAATAAAATCCCAGCGGGAATGAGCCGCCGGGAAGAGGTTGTCTAGTAGAGACTTTCTGGTAAATGGGTTATGAATTGGTATACCATACTTCCGGGACACGAAGATAATAACCCCAATTAACATTTCCACCAGCTTCTTTGGAATCAACTACTCTTAAATAATATCCATCTGCTAATTCTGATAATTGATTCTGAAGGCGTTGACCGGTACTAAGTTCCATAATACCTTTAAATAAGCTCTTCTCAGCATCTGACTTGCATTCGTAGAATTTTTTTCCGTATTTAGAAGTACAGTAGTAGAACTCAGACCGAACGGTTCCTCCATAACTGTTCTCAGCAGATGCGTCAATACAGACTTCCATTTGAGGAAGATAAGGATTTATAGACTCATCAGCAAGATAGATGTTGTAAATATCAAGGCTTTTAGGATTTTTAAGGCTGTCTCTACAAAGACTGATAGCCTCATCAACGTATTCTTGATACTGTTCTTGTAATGCCGCAACAACGGGGTCGATATCTTCAGCAGACGATTCGTCAGAATTTGACTCGGATAATGTAGCACTGACATAATGATCAGCACACAAGCCGTCTTTATAGACTTCCTGAGAACAACTATCAACTGAGCAGATTTCTTTTTTGGGGGAACAACTACACAACACAATAGCTGCTGTAATCAAAAGCATTAGGATTTTCGTCTTCACAATGATTCCTCCCTAAAATTAGACAAGTGAAGCAACCTGTGCAACTGCTTCATAAGTTCTTAACTCCACCCTATCGTACTTTTACCATGATGTCAAGAAACAAAGCCTAAAATGATAATGATAAATCAAAATTGCAACCTATACTGGACATAGGAGGCGATGGAGATGACTTCAGAACGTATCAAGGCGCTACGAGAGGCACGGGGCTGGACGCAGGCAGAACTTGCCCGGCGGCTGAATATTACGCGCAACGGTGTCAACTCGTGGGAACAAGGCTTGTCGATGCCATCTCCGGCGTGTCTGGTTGATTTGGCAAAGCTGTTCTCGGTGTCTACAGATTATCTGCTGGGTGTGGAGCGCTTGGAAGCGGTCAATGTCACAGGATTGAAGGAAGAAGATATTGCACTACTGGCGCAGTTGGCAGATCGGCTGAGAGAGAACCACTAAAATTAAGACAACATCATAATGTCTTAAAATGTTGCGTTAATACGATAAAATTGGGAAATGCTGCCGGCAAAATTGATATAGATGAAACCTCGTAAAATGACGATATAACGATAATAATTTAAATAAAATAACCGGTATGTTAGAACAAATAGAGCAATTAGAAAGTGTGTGTGGTGCAGGAGTGAAAAATATTTCTTGAGGGCAGCATCTGGAAAGATACTGTGACTTTTTGCCTTGAAAAGGCTGTGACATACTGAACGAGAGAACGGGAGCAGAGCAAGGAGGCGCGTAAGAGGAAAACTAAAAGTGAATCTTCAAAATAGTGACGTACTTGCGATAAAATTGAAACTATGATATAATGATGGAGCACAATCAAAAAGACTCCTGTCTGCCCTGCGGCGCAGCCGCGTCCAGAACGTCTGGCACAGCCTGGAGAACGAAGAGGATCTGCCGGAATAACCTTCCGCAAGGCTCTTTGCTCCTGAAATAAGACGATAAAAAGCCGCTTTTTGTGCTAATTGGCACGAAAGGCGGCTTTTTTGTGCTATGTTACGGGACGGAAAACGTCTTGGGACCTCCGCTGAACAATAAAAATCCCCCGTCGGCAAGGCATACCGGCGGGGGAAAGGGGGAGAGCGTTTTTTAATAGATTATTGCACGCTTGCAAGGAACCGCACAAAGCCTGTGCGGCCAGCCTCGTCCATTTTATAGACACCGGCATCGGCCAATACCTGAGCGAACACATGGCCCACCTCGTCCTGCAGGATGAGGTGCACGGTGTCGCCGTTCAGTTCCGGGTGGCGGGCAAGAATATCCTCGGCCCACTCGGCGTGCTTCTGCAGTTCTTCCGGGTACTGGCTCACCGGGGTGCGGGCCACCAGTGCATCGGCCAGCTCAAACAGCTCCTTTTTCAGGCGGCTGGGCAGCACGGCAAGGCCCATGACCTCGATCAGGCCGATGTTTTCCTTTTTGATGTGATGCAGCTTTGCATGGGGATGGAACACGCCCAGCGGATGCTCCGGGGTGGTGATGTTGTTGCGCAGCACCAGATCCAGCTGATACTTGCCGTCCCGCATCCGGGCAATGGGGGTGATGGTGTTATGTGGCTCGCCGTCGGTCTCGGCAAAGATGAAGCATTTTTCGTCCGAGTAGCCGCGCCATGCGGTCAGAATTTTATCGGCCAGCTCCACAAGACGGGCATCATCCGCGCTGGTCAGGCGGATGCAGCTCATGGGCCAGTGCACGATACCGGCATCCACATCCTCAAAACCGGGGAAAACCCACTTCTTCTCGACGGGAGCCTTTGCCATAGCGAATTCATAGTGGCCGCCCTGGAAATGGTCGTGGCTGAGAATGCTGCCGCCCACGATGGGCAGGTCGGCGTTGCTGCCCACGAAATAGTGGGGGAACAGGCCCACGAAATCCAGCAGCTTGCGGAAGGTAGCACGCTCGATCTTCATGGGAGTGTGCTGGTTGTTGAACACGATGCAGTGCTCGTTGTAGTAGACGTAGGGGCTGTACTGCAGGTTCCAAGCGTTGTCGTTGATGGTGAGAGGGATGATGCGGTGATTCTCGCGGGCGGGGTGGTTCATGCGGCCTGCATAGCCTTCGTTCTCGGCGCAGAGCTGGCACTTGGGGTAGGCGCTCTGGGGAGCCAGTTTGGCGGCGGCAATGGCCTTGGGGTCTTTTTCGGGCTTCGAGAGGTTGATGGTGATATCCAGATCGCCGTAGGGGGTCTTGGTGACCCATTTCAGGTCGCGCTTGATGCGGTAGCGGCGGATATAATCGGTGTCCTGACTGAATTTATAGAACCAGTCGGTGGCGGCCTGCGGGCCTTCGCTTTCGTAGCGTTCCTCGAAATTGGCGCGCACGATGCTGGGCCGCGGGGTCAATACGCCCATGAGCTTTGTGTCGAACAGGTCGCGGGCGGTGGAGTTGTCCTCGCACACACCGCGGGCAACGGCATCATCTACCAGCGTTTTGAGGATGCTTTCCAGATCGGTATAGCACACCTCGCCCTCCGGCGCGGTAAAGTCGTCCAGCTGCATGGTCATAAGCAGCTGGTTGCGGATGTAAATTTCATCATCGGGCAGGATAAGGCCGGTGTCCAGCCCGTAATTCACAAGCTGCTGAATGGCGGTAGAAATCACAGCACTGCGCCTCCTTCCGGGCGGATGCTCAGCACATGGCAGCGGCCCTCACCAAGGATGGCTTCCATGTGGGCCTTGAAGTCGGCCAGCATTTCCGCCGGCACAAAAGCCTGAGCCGTACCGGCAAAGCCGCCGCCGTGCACGCGCACAGCGCCCTTGCCGTTCAGATAATGCTTGGCAGCTGCAATGGTCACGCCCATCTCCTGATGCTCCTTGTAACCGGCGGGGATCACGTTCTGCAGGTATTCCCAGCTGCTGTGGCCGGACTCGTTGACCAGACGCAGGAAAGTGTCAAAATCGCCCTCGCGCAGGGCAGCTACCTGTTTTGCCACGCGGTCGTTATCGGCATAGATATGGAAGGCGCGCAGCACGGCACGGTCGCCGCACTGCTTGCGGCACTCGGGAAGCTTTGCAAGGAAAGTCTCAAACGGCACATCCCGCAGCACTTCGCCGCCGCACACAGCAGCCACGGCGCGGCACTCGGCGGGCACAGCGGCATATTCGTCGGTCAGGTCGGCATGATCTGCGCAGGAATCCAGAATGCACAGGGCAAGGCCTGCCTTGGAGAAATCCACGGCCACCGGCTCCACATCCGGGTGGGCAGGGTCCGCAAAATCAATGGTAATAATGTTGCCAACGCTGGAAGCCATCTGATCCATCAGGCCGCAGGGCTTGCCAAAGTAGACGTTCTCTGCCCACTGGCCGATCTGCGCGATCTCGATGGGGGAGACTTTATCGGTCATGAAGCAGTCATTCAGGATCACGCCGATCAGCACTTCAAAGGCGGCGGAGGAAGAAACGCCGCTGCCCTTGGGCACGTTGGAGGAAATGTACACATCCAGACCGGCCAGCTTTGCGCCGCGCTGACGGAAGGCTTCGCATTCGCCGCGCAGCAGAGAGAGGGTAGTGTTTTCCTCTTCCTTGCGGGCAGCAAGGTCATCAAGGCCGATCACACACAGGTCGTAGCCTTCGCTCTGCACGCGCAGCTGGTTCAGGGTGTTGGGCGCGGCGGCAGCGATCATATCAATATTCACGCTGCCGGCCAGCACGCGGCCATGCTGGTGGTCGGTGTGGTTGCCGCCGATCTCGGTGCGGCCGGGGGCACTGTAAAGACCAGCTTCAGCATGGGGGCCAAAGGTGGCATCCAGACCATTCAGAACAGCTTCGTAGCGGGCAGCCTGTGCAGGAGTTTCGTCGGGCGCACAGCAGTAAAGTGCTGCCAGCCGGGCAGCGTGAGCGCCGCTGGAAAGCTCCTGCTTCCATGCGGAAACAGATTTCATCATAGGATAATCCTCCTTTTGAGCGGGTTGGAACTGCAGTGCAGGGCCGCATACAGGATGCCCTGCACACTTCTGTCTTTATCATATAAAATCCGGACAGAAAAAACCATGTGTTATTGTTGCATCTGGATGAAAAGTTGCAAAAAGACTGAAATTGGCGCACAGAGTGGAATTTGACGGTTGAAATAAAATTAGATATAAAACGGAAAAACCATTGGCAAAAATGCCTGCAAATCCACGGCTTTGCGTGGGACGGACGAGGCCTGCACAACATGGAGATTTGCGCTTTGAAAAAAACAGGGAAAAAGCTCATGGGCCTTTTCCCTGTTTCCCAAAATATTATTTTGTAAACTCGTTTCCGGTCAGGCCGTCCATGTTCAGCATCCCTTCCAGTGCGGCCACATCTGCCGAAACGTCCAGTGCGTCGGACTGAAACAGCTTATCCAGCTGATTTTCAAAGGCGGTCACCAGCAGGTCCATGCTGCGCTCGATGTTCTTTTTGGCATCGGCGATGTTTTCCCCCTGCACATCCTGCGCAGGAAGGCTGGCATAGGTGTTCAGCAGCTTGAGGGCGGTGGGCAGATAGTAGTCCATGAATTTCTGCAGCTGAGCCTTTTTGCCGGGGTCCTGCTTTGCCAGCTCAAAGATGCGGGCACTGACCGCTTCCAGACGGCTGATCTTGATGGTCATCACGGGGTCCGGGATGGCATCGTTGACCTGCCGCAGCTGCTGCAGAATTGCGGTATATTGGTCCGCTGGTGCAGGTTCTGGGGCGGGCGCAGGCTTCGGTTTCCGGGGCGGCTGGGGAGCCGCGCCGCGCACTACCAGAGTATTGGTGCGGTTATCAATGTAAGCATCTGCACCGAAGTAACCGTGGGAAATAGCACTTTCCACCACGGTGCGGCCCTTTGCGGCATCGATGCCCGCGGCAGCAAACAGCTCGTCCAGCGGAATATTGTCGCGGTCGCCTGCGATCTTGTCCAACAGGCGTTCCAGCTTGCGGGTACGATCCATGCGCAGGCCGGTCAGCAGAGCAGCGCCGCCGCCCAGCATCTGGGCAATGGCGGTAAAGGCCTCCATCATGCTGTCAGCGCCATCCATGAACAGGGTGCTGAAGCCCGCGAACAGAAAGACGGCACCGCCGATGGTGCACAGGGTGGTAAGGAGCTTATGACGCTCCTTAGCGTCCTTCTGCTCTTTGGTGGGAACATCGTGGCCGTAGGCTGGCTCGTTTTCCTGCCGGGAGGCCGTCTGCGCAGGTGCGGGGCCGAGGTCGGAACGATAGTCTGCCTGCGCCTGCGCAGCAGCCGTTTCCTCTTTTTCGGCGTTTTTATCGATGCTTTTTAAGATGAACAGCAGCACGCCCAGCGGTGCCGACATGGCAAACACAATAAAGATGGCAATGGTGGGAATGTGGGCAAAATAATGTTTTTTGGGCTGCATGAGCAAAAACCTCTCAATTTATCCTGACTGTCCGGCAAAAGAACAGAAAAAGACCGCGTTCCACTCTATTATAGCGGAGCACGGCCTTTTTGTTAAGGGGTAAATATTGATGTGCGTGGAAGCAGCGGGGAGTAAGTCTGCTGCCTGCCGGAAAAAGTTACTTCATCAGGCTGCAGACGGCCTCGGCGTAGGCGGCGGGATCATCCACCGGCAGGCCTTCGATCAGCTGAGCCTGTGCGTACAGCAGAGCACTGTACTTCTTGAGCTTGTCGGTGTCACCGGCTTCCTGTGCGGCCTTGAGCACGGCAAACACGGGGTGGTTGACATTCAGTTCCAGAACCTTATCGCTCTTTACGCCTTCGCTGCCGGGCTGCTTGGACAGCACTTTTTCCATCTCAATGGACAGCGGGCCGTCAGCACTCAGGCACACAGGGTGATCCTTCAGGCGGGTAGAGACCTTGACCTCTTTCACCTTGCCGTCCAGTGCGTCCTTCATGGCATCGAACAGGCTCTTGTTCTCAGCGGTAGCGTCCTCGGCGGCCTTCTTCTCTTCCTCGGTCTCAAGGCCCAGATCACCGCTGTTGACATTCTTGAACTCCACGGTGCCGTCCTTGCCCTCGGCATCCTTGCGGGGATAGGTGCGCAGGATCTGCAGGCAGAACTCATCCACATCCTCGGTCAGCAGCAGGACGTCATAGCCCTTATCCATGACCAGTTCAGCGGCGGGCAGCTTTGCCAGACGGTCGGTAGAATCACCGGCAGCAAAGTAGATATACTTCTGCTCAGCGGGCATCTTGTCCACATACTCCTGCAGAGTGACCATCTTCTGCTCCTTGGCAGACCAGAACAGCAGCAGGTCGCGCAGCAGCTCGGCGTGCATGCCGTAGTCGGAGTAAGCACCGAACTTGATCTGACGGCCGAACTCTTTCCAGAATTCCTCGTACTTCTCGCGGTCATTGGCCAGCATGGCGTGCAGCTCGTTCTTGATCTTTTTTTCCAGAGCGTTGTGGATCAGCTTGAGCTGGTTGTCCTTCTGCAGCATCTCGCGGCTGATGTTCAGGCTCAGATCCTGACTGTCCACAATGCCCTTGACGAAGCTGAAGTAATCGGGCAGCAGGTCGGCGCACTTCTCCATGATGAGCACGCCGGATGCGTACAGGGCCAGACCCTTTTCATAATCCTTGGTGTAGAAGTCGTAGGGACGGTGGCTGGGCACGAACAGCAGGGCATTATAATTTGCAGTGCCCTCGGTGCGGCTGACGATGACGCGGGCGGGGTCGGTATAATCGCCAAACTTTTCCTTATAGAAGTTCGCGTACTCCTCGTCGGTCACTTCGCTCTTCTGCTTTTTCCAGATGGGCACCATGCTGTTCAGAGTTTCCAGCTCGGTGTAAGTCTCCCATTCGGGCTTATAATCCTCCGGCTTGGGATCGGGTTCCGGCTTCTGGCGCTCGTGCTGGCGCTCCATCTGGATGGGATAGCGCACATAGTCGCTGTACTTCTTCACGATGGCCACGATGCCGTACTCATCGAGGAAGTTGTCGTAGTGGTCCGTCTCAGTATCCGGCTTGATGTGCAGGATGATCTGGGTGCCTGCGGTGTCCTTCTGGGCGGGGGTCATTTCGTAGCCGTCCACACCGGAAGACTCCCACTGCCATGCTTCATCCGAGCCATAAGCCTTGGAAATGACGGTGACTTTATCGGCTACCATGAAGGAAGAGTAGAAGCCGACACCAAACTGGCCGATGATATCGATGTTCTCGTCCTTGTTGTCCTTCTTGAAATCCAGAGAACCGGAGTGAGCAATGGTGCCTAGATTCTGCTCAAGTTCCTCTTTGGTCATGCCGATGCCGTTATCCTCAATGGTCAGGATGCGGTTCTCCTTATCGCGGGTGATGAGGATGCGGAAATCGCCCTTGTTCATGCCCACAGAAGGATCGGTCAGGCTCTTATAATAGAGCTTATCGATGGCATCCGATGCGTTGGAGATCAGCTCGCGCAGGAAAATTTCCTTATTGGTGTAGATGGAGTTGATCATCATATCCATCAGCTTTTTGCTTTCAGCCTGAAATTCTTTCTTAGCCATAATGCAAAACCTCTTTTTATCTGTATTCGGCACCAAGCACTCGGAATAGGATATTGCTTTTGAGTACTTAGCACTCGTAACTTTCGAGTGCTAATATACACCGACAAAAAGCAAAAATCAAGGGCTTTCATAAAAAGTTTAAAAAATGGTTCGTTTTGTGCTATAATGAACCGCAAAGGATGCTGTAAAAGGAGGAAATATCATGCAGCTGAAACAGCTGGAACTGGCCGGCGGTGGGACGCTGACCGTTTATCTGCTTGATTGCTGTGAGCGGATGCCGAATGTGATTGACCGGCCATTGGTGCTGGTGGTGCCCGGCGGCGGCTATACCCATGTGAGTGCCCGTGAGGGCGACCCGGTGGCGCTGCAGTTTGCGGCGGCGGGGTACCACACCGCTGTGCTGGACTACGCCATCTGCGAAAAGGCAAAGGACTACATGCCGCTGCGCCAGCTGGCCGAGGCTATCGGTCTTGTACGACAGCACGCGGCCCAGTGGCATATCCTGCCGGAAAAAATTGCCGTGTGCGGCTTTTCAGCGGGCGGCCACCTGGCCCTTTCCGGTGCTGTGCTGGACATTCCCGGCGAAGCGGTCCAGCCCCGGCCCAATGCGGTCATTCTGGGCTATCCGGTGGTCACGGCAGGGCAGTATGCCCACCGCGGCAGCTTTGTGCAGCTGGCGGGCAGCGCCGACCCGGCGGCACAGCAGGTGTTCGGGCTGGAGGATAAGATCACGCCGCAGACGCCGCCGGTGTTCGTATGGACCACCATGGAGGATGCCACCGTTCCGGTGGAGAACACCCTGATGCTGGTGAACGCTCTGCACCGGGCGGGCGTGCCCTGCGAGGCGCATCTGTTTGAAAAGGGGGTGCACGGTACCAGCATCAGCACGGCAGAGGTGGACCAGCCCAGCCGCCACCGGCATCACTGGGTGGAACTGGCAGTGGAATGGCTGGGAGACACTTTTGCCTTTTCCGTCTGTTAAGTCTGGATATATTTGAACGAACCTACAAAAAATTCACAATTAAACTGTTGACTTGCATAAGCCTTTGACGTATACTGGTCAGCAGGGACAAACTAAAGGAAGAAGGAAATACCTATGGTTATGGACCCGACCCTGCCGCGCATCTCTGTGCGCGACCTGATGATGCAGGCTTTTCTCACCGGATGGGAGCTTTCGGACAAGACAGTTTCGCAGGACGAATACCTGCAAAGCTCCATTCAGGTGATCGAAATGCTGCAGGTGGAACCGGAAAACCTTTATGCCGAAGAAGGCCTTGGCCTGCCGGACGGCGAAGAGGTGGATCATCTGGACGACTGGCTGCGTGCCGACGGCCAGTGGCTGTACTACGGTGTAGAGGAAGAAAATTTCTTCCTGATCCAGTGGTACCCGGACGAAGCCGCCGCAAAGGCAAAACTGGCCCAGCTGGAAGAACTGGGCGACGGCAAGCAGTATCTGGTAGATTTTTCTCTCAAGCGGGAGAACCCTTCCAGTGCAGAGAACTTCGGCAATTCCAATCCGGTCCAGCTCCGCTCCTGAAAACATCACCTTAAAGCGAAAGGAAATTTTGCAGCATGCAGCTTTCTGAGATCGAGCGCGAACAGCTTTATGCCATCGTTGAAAAATACGATCATCACCCGGATGTGCAGCGGATGCGGGAGTACATCCAGCACGGCTCTGTCACCACCTACCAGCATTGCAAGAATGTGGCGCTGGTGAGCTTCTGGCTCAACCGCCGTCTGCATCTGCACGCTGACGAGACCTCGCTGGCAGTGGGTGCCCTGCTGCATGATTTTTATCTGTACGACTGGCACACCACCGGTACCTTTCACGGCCTGCGCCGCCTGTTTGAGATGCACGGCTTCTCCCATCCGGGTTATGCCTGCGTCAATGCAAAGCGGGTGTTCAGCATTACCAGAAAGGAACAGAGCATCATTGCAAGCCACATGTGGCCGCTGACCTTCCGTCATGTGCCCACCTGCCGCGAAGCAGTCATCGTCTGTCTGGCCGATAAGTACTGCGCCGTGGTGGAAAGCATGTTCCAGCGTTCCCGCGCCGGTGCCGTGGTGGACGGCAGCGTGGACATCGACGGCGAAGAGTGGTAAGCCTGTTTTTACCTTTATCATTTTATCAATGGACAAAAAAGAACTCCGCACCTCACAGGGCGCGGAGTTCTTTTGCATCTTACAGCTTTTTATAGCCTTCCGGTTCATTGGCGGCAGCGCGGTATTCCATTAAGAATGTGTCCAGCCAGCGGCCGTGACAGTCGCGGGCAATGCGTTCCCGGCGGCCCACTAAGCGAAAGCCGCATTTTGTGTGCAGGGCGCGGCTGGCAGCGTTGTCCTGCAGCACGGTGGACTGCAGTGTCCAGTAGCCGGCCTTTTCTGCCTGATGGCACAGCTCGGTCAGCAGGTGATAGCCAAGGCCATGGCCCCGGAACTGCTCACCCACGTAAATACTCACCTCGGCAACGCCGCGGTAGCACCAGCGCGGGTCCACCCGGCGCAACGCCGTCCACCCGGCGATCACGCCGTCGGCCAGCAGTACCAGTCGGCATTCTTTTGCGTGGGAAGCATCCCACGCAGAATACGGCGGACAGGTGGTCTGAAAAGTGGCATGTTCTGTAGCAATGCCCTCCAAATAAATTCTGGAAACAGCGCTCCAGTCTTCCGGCTCCATGGGCCGGATCTCGATTTTGCTCATATTTCGATCCCGGCGGAAAGTGCATAGCTTTCCGCGCCCTCAACTCTCAAAAATATCCGGCTCCAGTATAGCAGAATTTGCGGTGCGGTACAAGCGCCGTACTGCACAGAAATTTCTTTGACAAGCGGAAGGTTTGTGATACAATAAATCATAACGAAGAAAAGCACGGCAGGATACGCCGCTGCAGAATGGAGGATGTCCCAAAATGAAGTGGATCAGAACGATGGTGTGTGCGCTGGGAATGCTGGCGTGCGTATCGCTTTCGGCATTTGCTGCAGAGTACGGCGAGCCGAACATCACAACAGAGACGACCATGAAAGAGCTGCGGGAGAACCCCAGCATCAAAGGCTCCGGCTACTATACCTACTGCAACGAATGGATCGAGGGCAGCACGCAGTACGATGATACGCCCATTGAGGGCTATGTAAGCTACGCGGCTGCCGAGGATGCCGCCGAAGGCATGAACCTTGTGATCGAAAACTACAACAGGGGCGTACAGATCACATGGCAGGTGTATACCCCGGAAGAAATTGCGGAAAATTCTTCTCTGGGCATGGTGCAGCTGTATTATTTCCCGGCTAAAACAGCCAACGCAAAGTACGCCATCGTGGTGCCCGGCAACGGCGGCAACACCACCGCAGAGCTGAACGAGGGTGCATCCATTGCCAACCAGCTGCACGAGCTGGGCTATGCGGCTTTTGTGCTGCGGTACCGCTCTTTCCTGAATGCATCCGACAATGCGCCACTGTACGATATTGCCAATGCCATAAAGTACCTGACCGAAAATGCAGATCAGTTTGGCGTTCAGCGCGAAAACTATGCGCTGATGGGCTTTTCTTCCGGCGGACACATCGTGGGCCTGATCGGCTCAGACAACGAAAAGTTTGGCTATAAGGCATTTGGCCTCCCACAGCCTGCAGCGCTGCTGCTGGGTTACCCCATCAACGATTTCTTTGAGGTGAAGCCGCTATATCAGCTGGCCATTGACCCGCTGGTGCTTGGCTGGCGTTACTACTGGACCGATATTTCGGATGTGGTGAACGAAAACTTTACCCCTACCTATTTCTTCTACGGCAAAAATGATCTTTATATGCAGCGCATGTGCTACTCCCAGCAGGGGCCGCTGCTGGAGCGCAAGCTCCGGGAGAGCGGGGCTGTTTATGAGTGCCATGTGTACGAGGACGCACCCCACGCCATTGGCCCGGGCCGCCACACCGATGCGGACGGCTGGATCCTGCAGGCAACGGAATTCTGGGAAAAACAGTGCAAATAAAGAGATAAATGGGGGATTGCTGTGAGAAAACGATTGCGCACGGTGATGTTTGGTATTGGCCTGATGATCCTGCTGGCACAGCCGGCGTTTGCGGAGGAGCTTGGTCAGGCCAACATCACACCGCGCACCAAAATGGAAGAGATCCGCTCCAACCCCAGCATTGTGGGTGCGGGCATCTACACCTACTCGCTGGATCAGGACCGTGTGCTGGACCGGATGTACTGGGACGCGCAGCCGCTGAGCTGCCTTTCCAATCACTGGACGGCACAGGATGCGGCGGATGGACTGAACTATCTGATCCGCACCTATAACGCTGGGCAGCGGGTGACCTTCCCGCTTTATACGGCGGAGGAGATCGCGCAGGATACCAGCCGGGACGGTGTGGAACTGTATTATCTGCCGGCAGAAGGGGCGCAGGCAAACCAGAAATATGCGCTGGTGATCGGCGGTAATGCGATTGTGGTCAGTGCGGAGATCCGCGAGGGCATTTCCACTGCATGGAACCTGCACGAAATGGGCTATCCGGTGTTCGTGCTGCGCTACCGCATCGGCATGAAGGCTTCCAACAATGCGCCGCTGCAGGATGTGGTCCGCGCGGTGCAATACATCACGGAACATGCAGGACAGTTTGGCGTGCAGGCGGAGGATTATGCCATTGTAAGCTATTCCTCAGGCGGGCAGATCGCCGGACTGTTCGGCACCGACGCGGTGGGCTACAAAAATTACGGCCTGCCAAAGCCCGGTGCCATGCTGCTGGGCTACCCGGTAAACACCTTTCTGGAGTTCAAACCGGTCTATAATATCCTGCTGGACCCCGGCGTGTGCAAGCAGCGGTATTATAAAATGACATTGTCTGATTACATCACACCGGATTACCCGCCTACCTATCACTGGTACGGCAAAAACGACATGACCCTTATGACCATGTGCTGGTCGGCGCAGGGGCCTGTTCTGGAAAAGGCACTGGCCCGCAACCATGTGACGCATATCTACCATGTGTATGATGATGCTCCCCATGCAGTGGCCGCAGGCAAGGGCACCGATGCAGAGGGCTGGCTGAATGAAGCAGTTGCCTTCTGGGAGGAACAGGTCGGCTGAAAAGGAGATGTTGAGTTGAAACACAGGATATGCACCGCAGCAGCCTGTATCTGTCTGCTGCTGATGATGGCGCTGCCCGCATTTGCAGTAGAGTATGGCGAGCCGGATATTACGCCGCAGACCACCATGGGCGAGATCCGCTCGAACCCCAGCATCCTTGGTGCAGGCGTTTGGACCTATTCCAAGGAGCAGAACCTGCCCGGCACCGAGGACTGGTGCAATGACCAGACGCTGGAAAAATATGTGAGCAGCCATGTGGCACAGGGTTGTGCCGATGGTCTGAACCTGCTCATCCGCAATTACAATGCGGGCGTGCAGATCACCTATAAGCTCTACTCGGAGCAGGAGATCGCCGAGGACAGCTCCCGCAACAATGTGGAGTTCTATTACTACCCGGCCAGCACGCCGGATGCAAAGTATGCGCTGGTGCTCTCCGGCAACATCTTCAACCGCACGGCGGAGTTAAAGGAGTGCATCTCCACAGCTTACCAGCTGCACCAGAAAGGCTATGCGGTGTTCGTGATGCGCTACCGCGCCTACCCGGATAACGACAACAACGGCCCCATGGAGGACATTGCACGGGCGGTGAAGTACATCATCGGCCACGCACAGCAGTTCGGCGTGCAGACGGAAAGCTACGCCCTGATCGGCTATTCTTCCGGCGGACATCTGGCGGGCCTGTTTGCATCGGACGCTCTGGGCTATAAAAACTATGGCCTGCCCAAGCCCGGCGCAGTCATCCTGGCGTATCCCATCGTGCAGTTTGCCGAGATCACACCGATCTACCGTGTGGGTATCGACCCCTTTGTGTGCGGCCGGTTCTACTATGAATACAGCCTTGCCGACCTGATCACAGAGGACTATCCGCCGGTGTACTTCTGGTATGGCAGGGATGACCTGACCTTGAACCTGCTGTGCTGGCCGCTGCAGGGGCCGGCCCTCAGCAAGGCACTGGCCGCGCATGGCGTACCTTACAAAGAAGTGGTATATGACCACGCAGCCCATGGCATCGGCCTTGGCCGCGGCACGGCTGCGGATGGCTGGCTGGACGAAGCCGTTGCCTTCTGGGAAGAACAGACAAAATAATATAAGGTGCGCAGATCCGGGCTTTGCAGCTGCACAGCCCGGATTTTGCAATAGGAGACATTATGGAATTTTTAGCGTTTCTTTACACGGTGCTTCTGGTGGCCATCTGCCTGATGATGGCCCTGCTGCTGTACCGCTCGGCAAAGCCTGCCGCAAACCGGGACGATGCAGAACGGAAGGAATGGCTGCGTCAGCAGCTGGAAGCGCAGAACCGCCAGATGGACGCGAAGCTGGCAGAGATGGCGCAGCAGAACCTTGCCGCTATGGGCCACATCAGTGAAACGCTGCAGGCTTCTGTGCAGAGTATGAGCACCGCCCTTGCCGCAGGGCAGGGCACCCAGCAGCAGACCATGGAGCAGCGCCTGCAGGGGCTGGAAGCCTCCAACGCCCGCAAGCTGGAAGAGATGCGCCGCACCCTTGCCGAGGGCATGACTGCCCTGCAGGCCCAGAACGCCCAGAAGCTGGACGAGATCCGCCATACGGTGGACGAACAGCTGCAGGATGCATTGCAGAAGCGGGTGACCGAAAGCTTCAAGGCGGTGAACGACCAGCTGGAACAGGTGTACAAGGGTCTTGGCGAAATGCAGAACCTTGCCGCTGATGTGGGCGGGCTGAAACAGGTGCTTTCCGGTGTGAAGACCCGCGGCATCCTGGGTGAGATCCAGCTGGGAGCCATTCTGGAAGAGATCCTTGCCCCGGAACAGTACGACACCAACGTGGCCACCATTCCGGGCAGCACCCAGCGGGTGGAGTACGCCATCCGGATGCCCGGCGCGGACGGCGGCACGGTGTGGCTGCCCATCGACTCCAAGTTCCCCGGCGACACCTATGCCCATTTACAGGATGCGCAGGCATCCGGCGACGCGCAGGCTGTGGAGAACGCCCGCCACGCATTGGAGCTGGTGCTGCGGGCCGAGGCCAAGGACATCCGGGAAAAATATGTGGAGCCGCCCTACACCACGGCGTTCGGCATCCTGTTTTTACCGTTTGAGGGCCTGTATGCCGAGGTGGTGAACGCCGGTCTGCTGGAAGTGCTGCAGCGGGACTATCAGGTGAACATCGCGGGCCCCAGCACCATGGCGGCGCTGCTCAACAGTCTGCAGATGGGCTTCAAGACCCTTGCCATCCAGAAGCGCTCCGGTGAGGTATGGCAGCTGCTGGGTGCGGTGAAGACCGAATTTGACAAGTTCGGGCAGGGGCTTTCCAAGATGCAGCAGCGCCT
>ULUP01034696.1_pt1 | contig 17784 bp, 9 predicted proteins | sample 1958581 | NCBI WGS metagenome assembly ULUP01 (sample SAMEA4835763, study PRJEB28245) | human gut metagenome | biome: gut microbiome; material: fecal sample | place: Denmark | collected 2008 | reverse complement strand
TTTTCTAAGAGTGTGTCACAAATGTTTGATTACTATAGAGAAATTTCAATGAATCAGGAGTGGGATGTGGATTTTTTAGTAATAAAAAGTTATAATGATATAATAATTTGAAATTTCAAATTAAAGGGAGAGAGGAACGTGTATAAAAATCTGATGGCAGAATTGGCAAAACAGGAGATGAGCCTTGAAGAACTGTCAAAAGAAATGGGGATCAAGCAGGAGACATTGCTGCTGAAAATGGAAAGCTGTCATGGAATTAATTTTAAGGAGGCTGTGAAGATTAAAATGATTCTAAAAACGGATATGCCGTTGGAGAAGCTTTTTTTTTGGGAGTCGATTTGAAATTTAGAATTATATGATTGGGCCATTTTGTATGTATGCTGTTACAGTATGTAACGACATACACATGACGGGAAATAAGGAAACTCTTTTATTAAAGTGGACTTGAACAGAAATATGGAGAATAAGGTAGCTTTTTAGGAATGCCTTGGAAATAATCGATCGCTCCGAAATTCATCTCCATTCTTAAGAAATATTGATATGAATCATATTCATATATGAATCATATTCATAAAGGCATTTGGAATTAAAGTAAGGACAGCTGTACTGTTATTGCAAAAATTAAGAGCACAGCTGTTTACATTATATGAATGAAATGGCACTGAACCGGTAGATAAATATTCATCAGTGAAAAATCTTGTGTTTTTATAAAGGCTGGTAAATATGATGAGAAGTATAGAAGGAGGTGTAGGAGATCTGCCGGATCATATAAATAAATTTTTGATATAGCATTATATTTTTTGGGTATGTAGAGAGGAAGGGTTATATGAACAAAATTTACAAAGTCATTTGGAGCAAAGTGAAGAACAGTTATGTGGTAGTTCCAGAAATTGCCGTCAGCAGCAAAAATAAGGGGAATAAAGCATATAAATCTGCGCTGGCTGCGGTTTTAACGGCGATGCTGGGCTTTGGCGGTTTTGTCGGCAGTGAGGCGGCTACAGTCAATGATGGGGATACATTGAACGGCAGTACCCATGTCACTGTAACTAAGGATCCGGCAACCAAGACGATTACCATATCAACGACCGGGCTGGCCACGACGGGTGATTTGGCTACATTAAGTACGCAGGTGAATACCAACACCGGTAATATCAACAATAATGCTACCCATATCAGTACGAATGCTACCAATATCAGCACAAACGCCGGCAATATCAGCAATAATACATTAAAGCTTAATACACTGGCAGCACTGACAAATAGCCTGGGACTTGATGCTACAAAACCGGGGATTAAGTATTTCCGTGCCAATTCCACGGGGGCAGATGCTTCAGCTGTTGGCTCGGATGCTGTCGCGGTAGGGCCGCAGGCCAGAGCCACCAAAGATAATGCGATGGCAATGGGGGTGGAGGCCAAAGCAGAAGCCGAAGATTCCGTGTCGGTAGGGCATGCTTCCAGAAACGTTTCTAATGCAGTAAATGGCGTGGCCATCGGCCATGGGGCAATTAACGGTGCTGTCAGCGGTATGACACCGGATGGAGACAGCACGGTCGTACTTGTCGGCGGCGGCAAGAATAGTGTGTCTGTCGGGAATAAAGCCAATGCCCGTGGTAATTCTTCTATTGCGTTGGGAGATGGAGCGGTTGTTCAAAATGATGGCGGCAATCGTATAATTAATAACAACAGTATGGCGATTGGAACAGCGGCAAAGACGGTGTCTTCTAACAATGCGACAGCTATCGGGCACGGTGCTTTTGTTGCCAAAAACAGTCACAGTGCGATTGCTGTCGGCGAAAGTGCCCAGGCCGGTAAGGAAGCCGCAACGGCTATCGGCAAAGAAGCGGCTGCTAAAGGCAAGAACAGTCTGGCAGCCGGTACTTCTGCTGTGGCCGAAGGAGAAAATGCCGTATCTGTTGGTCAGGGAACGGAAGCAAAAGGAAAAAATGCGGTTGCTATTGGGAATGCCAGTAAGACAGCCGGTTCCAGTTCTGTTGCTGTCGGTGATGAGGCCGGCGCGGCAGCCGGCAGATCTGTGTCTGTCGGTATTGGTGCCGGAAAGGGCATGATTGGTGATATATTGGGAACGAAGGGCTCGCATGTGTCTATTGGTGACGAAGCCGGACAAAATGTGGATGGGCAGCATGATATTGCCATCGGCACCAAGGCGGGCGGAAATGTATCCAGCAATTATAATATTGCCATTGGTGTAGAGGCAGGGACGAATATAGGTACTGCCGGTAATCCTTCTATTGGGAAAAATGTATCCATTGGATATAATGCTAATAAGAATACTACCCTGGTGTCCCGCCTCCAGGCGACAGCAGTCGGCAGTGATACGAAAGCTGCCGATGACGCGTTGGCGCTTGGTTTTCATGCGCAGGCGGCAGGAAATGGATCTATAGCTGCCGGTTTTAATGCATTGGCGGAAGATGCAGCCAGCATGGCGCTGGGACAAGGTGCAAAGGCTTCAGGGGGGAATATCGCTATCGGCAATGGTTCGGAAGCCAGCGCGGCCATGATTAGCGGTACTGGTTATCTGACAGGGACTGCCGCTCCTTCCACAGGTGTTTCAGTTGGTACGGCGGCAGCATTGCGTCGTATTACGAATGTAGCGGATGGCGCGCAGGATCAGGATGCCGTTACAGTGGCACAGCTGAAGAAATCCATCGATGAAACGGTCCGGCAGGTGAATGCCAGTATTACCAGTACGACGACTACAGGAGTCTACTATGATACTGTAACTACCGGGCAGGGAGAAAGTATCACTTTAAAGAATACCAATAACAAAGGAACCGTAATTCACAATGTGGCTAAAGGTACATCGGGAACAGATGCGGTTAATGTTAATCAGTTGAACGAAACCGTGGATCAGGCAAAGACTCATTATTACTCTGTGAAGTCCACAAGTGCGAATAATTACAATAATGACGGGGCTGCCGGCGAAGATTCTATGGCAGCAGGAGTTGGCGCCAAAGCGTTGAAAAAACGCAGCGCGGCCATTGGGAATAATGTGGAGGCACAGGGAGAAGGCAGCATCGCCCTGGGAACCGGCTATGAGGAAATAAATGGTGGTACACCTACCATTACGCAGACTGTGGCGGCTTCCGGTTATAAATACAATATGGCCATTGGTGCAGGAGCACAGTCGGAAGGGAATCATTCTATTGCCATGGGTACCCGTGCCGTCACCACCATAAAGAATGGCGGGACCAGTGTGGATAAGGCAGTGGCTATCGGTTATGCCGCCGGAGCCTCTGATGATAAAGCAGTAGCAATAGGCAGTGAAGCTAAGAGTAACAGCCGGAGCGCGGTAGCTTTGGGTGATCGGGCACATGCATTGGCGAATGATGCTTTGGCTATAGGTACAACGGCAAGTGCTACAGGAGAATCTTCCGGTGCAATCGGTACGGCCAACACTGTCAATGGAGCAGGGACATATGTCATCGGCGCACGGAACAGTGCCCCCACAACTCCGGTAGCAAGCAATGGTTCAAATATCACGGCGGTCAATTCTGGGGTCTTTGGAAATGAAAATACGTTGGACGGTGAGAATAACAGAGTAACCGGAAACAGTAACATCGTCAAAAAAGAAACGGCAACAGGGCTAACGGATATCATGCTGACAGGGAATAATAATACAGTCAGCGGCGATACGGATACAACGACGCAGGATGATGCCGGCAAGGTATCCGGTATCACGATTACCGGTTCAAAGAACACGGTAAAGGCAAAAAATAATACAAAGAATCTTACAGATGTCCAGATTGTCGGGAATAATAATAAGATAGACACATCAAATAAAGCGCTTGATTTGTCCAATACCCAGATATTGGGCAGCAATGTGACCGCTACCATGGGGAATTCCGTATATCTGGGGAGCGGCTCCGCTTATGTGGCAGATAGCGCGTCCACCAAAGGCATGGCAGTTTATAACAGTGATGGCACTTATGCCTATGCAGGCGGCACACCGGCAGGTGTTGTCACGGTAGGAGCTAAAGGCAAGGAACGCCGTATTCAAAACGTGGCGGCCGGATTGGTTGCTCCGCAGAGTACGGATGCGGTTAATGGCAGCCAGCTTTATACCATGACTCGTCCGCTCCGTTTTGGCGGAGACAATTCCACTATCGGGGCGACAAGCGCGGCAGACGTCAATGTGGTTAAACGGGGATCTGATCAGGCGATGGCCATCTTGGGTGGCGCTGATGGTAGCAAGCTGAGTGATAACAATATCGGCGTGGTAGCCGATGCGGCGAATAATAAGTTCAATATCAAGCTTGCTAAAGAGCTGAAAGATCTGACCAGCGTAACGACAAAAGACGCGGCAGGAAATACGACGGTAACCAACGGAGCCGGTACGACTGTGACTGACAGTACCGGAAATAAGACAGAAGTCAATGCCGGCGGCATTACCATTACGCCGAAGACACCGGGACCCGGCAAAACGAATGTTTCTTTAACCGCGGACGGACTGAATAATGGCGGCAACCAGATCCATAATGTAGAAAAAGGCACAGCCGATACAGATGCGGTCAATGTCAGCCAACTGAAGGCTCAGTCTTCTGATCTTATTCAAAAGGGCTTCGGTATCCAGGCGGAAGATGGACAAAAAGTGCATAAAGACCTCGGTAGTGATGTGGAAGTTGTAGGTGATGGAAAAAATATTACCACCAAAGTCGAGGGCGGCAAGGTCAAAGTGGCATTGAAAGATGATATTAATGTCAACAGTGTGACGACAAAAGACGCGGCAGGAAATACGACAGTAACCAACGGAGCTGGTACGACCATTACCGACAGCACCGGGAATAAGACGGAGGTCACCGCCGGTGGCATTACCATTACGCCGAAGACACCGGGACCCGGTAAGACAAATGTTTCTTTAACCGCGGACGGACTGAATAATGGCGGCAACCAGATCCATAATGTGGCAAAAGGTACGGCCGGTACAGATGCGGTCAATGTAGATCAGCTGAAAGACGAGATCGCAGCCAATGCGACCAAGCTGGTAGACGGAAAGAATACCACCGTTGAAGGCGACGGAACAGCAGCCAATCCGTATAAAGTCAATGTAAAAGATAACATCAATCTTGGTGAAAAAGGCGCGAACGGCAAAGACGGATCCATTGGAGTCAACGGTAAAGATGGCTCTGCTGTGGTCATCAACGGCAAAGATGGCTCCATCGGTTTGAATGGCAAGGACGGCGCTAACGGACTTACCATTAAAGGTGGTGATGGTAAACCCGGCGTTGACGGAACGAATATCACACGTCTGATCATCGAAGAAAAGAATGGTGATAAACATGACGTCGCTACCCTGGATGATGGGCTTAAGTTCGCAGGAAATACCGGTACCGTAGCTAAAAAACTGAACAGTACCATGACGATCAAGGGCACCGGTGCGAAGGCGGATACGGAATATGATTCTTCCAACATCAAGACCATGGTGAATAGCAACGGTGAAATGATTGTTGGCTTGGACAAGAACCTGAAAAGCGAAACTATTGTTGCTACAGGTAAAGACGGCAAAGATGGTAAAATCGGTATTAATGGTAAAGACGGCGTAACGACAAATATTTCCGTTACCCGTGATGGCAAGCCCGGAGTAGACGGCGCGCCGGGTACGACCACGACCCGTATCGTATACGAGAAACCGGACGGAAGCAAAGAAGAGGTGGCTACCTTAAATGATGGCATGAAGTATGGCGGTGATACAGGAGCGGTCATCAAGAAGAAACTGAACGAACAGGTGAACGTAGTCGGAGGCATTACAGACACAAACAAACTGACCACAGAAGACAACCTTGGCGTCGTATCCGACGGCAATAACAACCTGAAAGTCCGCATGGCCAAAGACCTGAAAGGTTTGGAAACTGTGATGACAAAGACAGTTACTGCCGAGACAGGAAATATCACTACGGTAAATTCCGATACGGTGAATGCCAAGACTGTCAATGCCACGACCGTCAAGACGGGAGATACCACGATTAATGATAACGGACTGACTATCAATAACGGGCCTTCCATCACCAAAAACGGTGTAGATGCGGGAGATAAGAAGATCACCAATGTGGCGCCCGGCGATATTAGCCCGACCAGCAAAGATGCGGTGAACGGTTCCCAGCTGTTCCAGACAAACCAGAGCATCAGCAAGCTGGGGGACCGTGTGAACAAAGTTGGCGCTGGGGCAGCCGCCTTGGCATCCCTCCATCCGCTGGACTTCGATCCCGATGATAAATGGGATGTGGCAGCCGGTTATGGACATTACAGAAATGCCAATGCGGGGGCTATCGGCGTATTCTACCGTCCGAATGAAGATACCATGTTTAGTGTGGGAGGTTCCTTTGGCGGCGGAGAGAATATGGTGAATGCCGGCGTCAGCTTGAAACTGGGACAGGGCAACAATGTATCCACATCAAAAGTGGCAATGGCGAAAGAAATCAAAGACCTCCGTAAGGAAGTGGAACAGCTGCGCGGCGCGCTTGGCCAGGTCGTTCAGGGACAGGCGTTGGATCCGATGAAGATCAAGCTCTTCCCTGATGTACCGGAGAACCACTGGGCTTACGAATATATCGCCACCCTTGCGGGGAATGGTATCCTTGAAGGGTATCCTGACGGAAACTTTGGCGGCGACCGTATGATGACACGTTATGAATTCGGTGCTATTGTATACCGCGCGATGCAGAGAGGATTCGAAGTACCTGCTAGAATGCTCAAGGAATTTGAACCTGAATTGGAACGGTTCCGCGTGGACACGATTGCGCAGAACAAAGCAGGACAACCGACAATCGAACGTGTACGTGTTATTCACAATAGATAATCCTGTAAAATAATTTCCATGTAATATGAAATCATGCCTCCATGAATATGCGATAGAATTCAGGAGGCATGATTTTCTATTGTCTATAAAGAAAGCAGGTGAACGATTTTGAAAATAAATGAAACGTCTTGCCCTTGCGGGTTTAGGAAGGCGCCGATTTCAAAGGAGCTAAGAGACGCATGAAATTGTGATCATCATCGATGCTGTAGCTCTGGGGATACTCACTTGCGGGAGCGGGATGAAGAATACGGAATGAAATGTTTTCCTGTGTAACTGCCCGATTTGCTGTTGCGGTTTAGTGTCTGATTTCATTTTACAACTAACCTTGTTTCTTAATTATTCATGATAGTTTTTAAAAAAGTGGAAATAAGATAAATTCTCTGCTATAGCTATAATATTTAATTATTAGAAAAGCAGTTTTGTGTAACCTGCGGAATTTGTCTGTTAAAATCTGAAACCGGTTGTGTGACAGGGAGAGGTGAGACGGAGCGCGAAGGGTAAAACATGATAGCTCTTTTATATTTTTTATTTTCTTTAAATTGGGAGGAAAGTATGAACAAAATTTACAAGGTCGTATGGAGTAAGGCAAAACATGCCTATGTCGTCACTTCTGAAGTGGCAAAGAGCCACACGAAAAGCGCTTCGGGAAAAGCAGTGAAAGCCGCTCTGGCAGCAGCTGTGGGGATGGGAGTCCTCATGGGTGGATACACGGCGAATGCGGCGGATACAACGACAGGTTCCGGCAGCGGCGTGGCGTATGGTACGGGCAGTGACGCGCCGAAAGCAGAAAATGTGGCCATTGGCAAAGGGGCAGGTATTTCCTATTCCAATGGTGCAAGTAACGCTACCGGTGATATTGTGGTAGGCAACGGTGCTAACATCAATAACTATGCCAGCCAGGGTGGCAGCATTGCCATTGGCAAAAATGCAAAAGTAGAAAATATGGCTGGCGGCGGAGAAGCCAGCTTTGCCTTTGGACAGACAACATTTAGCGGAAGTTGGTTCTCTTCTGCTAGAATTCCTGCTGATCCGACGAAGGTCGTAGGCAGTGTTGCTATCGGTGATAATACATTTGCCCGTACCGGTAGTACGATGATCGGTTCACATAATTACAAAGGCGCACTGGGGGATACCACGGTAGACAGCGCTTCTACGCGGACAGACGCGTTGAATGTCTATGCCACCACCATCGGTGCCAACAGTTTCAGCAATGGCGCTTTTACGACAAGTACCGGTGTCTATAATATTATTTCCAGCGAGTATAATGGTGGACGACTGGCAAATCCGGTAAAGAATTTAGGAGCCACCATTACAGGTTCTTTGAATAGTATTGAATCGAAAACATCAAATAATCGTTATGCTGGTATCGCTAATACTGTTACTGGTGTGGCAAACCGCACCTTTAATTCCAATGGATCTCTCATTTACGGTGCCGGAAATGAAATTACCAATTCCATCACCAATATTTCTGCACCATCTGATAGTGGTTCTTCTGCAAAAGAATTTGCTGATAAATTGAGAACTGCGATTACAGGTTCTAAAAGTGGCGGTGCCACTTTAGCTATTGGCGGTGGCAACAAAGCGGATTATACCCAGAAAACATCCATTATTGGCGTTAACAATACCGTGACCGGTACCAGCGGCAGTCCGAGTACCTACAACTCGATCACCGGTTATAATAATACAGCGACTAATATCAATCACGTCTCCGTCATCGGTTCTGAAAATAATGTGACCAATACAAATGGCGCTGTTGTCTTTGGGGATAAGAGAACACTGACAGGTGCCGACGGCAGCGTTGTCATCGGTTCGTCTCAAGCCGGTACCAGTACCAGTGTCAAGAATGCTGTAGCCATCGGCAGTGAAGCCAACGTGACCAAAGAAGGTGGTGTAGCGCTTGGTGCAGGTTCTGTGGCGTCCGTGGATAAAGGCGTTGCGGGCTATGATCCCGGAACAGGTACGAATTCCACGGATACATCTTCGGTATGGAAATCTACGCAAGCAGCTGTTTCCGTAGGCGATACGTCCAAAGGTATCACCCGCCAGATTACCGGAGTTGCAGCCGGCACAAATGATACTGATGCTGTCAATGTAGCGCAGCTGAGGAAAGCAAAAACATCCATCGTAGCGGCTGCTTCCACAGAAGTAAGGGCTGGGACGAATATTACGTCGGTGAATAAGACGGCAGATCCTGGGGATGGACATGCTATATACACGATCAATGCCAAGGATACGGTAGTAACCGGCGGCACGGTGACCTATGCCTCGAACGGTACAGGCACTGCTACGCTGACAAACAGTGATGGAACGACAGCAACCGTTACCGGATTGCAGGACAGCTATACATCATCTGCTTCACTCAGCGGGGATACGTTGAACTTCACCCGTAATGACGGCAGCACCTATTCCGTTTCCGGCATTGCGTCTTCGCAGGATATCAAAAATGTAACCAATAAAGTAGGCGAACTGGGAACCCGTGTGAACCGTGTAGGAGCGGGCGCTGCAGCATTGGCAGCCCTTCATCCCCTTGATTTCGACCCGGATGATAAGTGGGATTTCGCAGCCGGCTACGGCAACTACAAAGACGCTCATGCCGTATCGGTAGGCGCATTCTACCGCCCTAATGAAGATACCATGTTCAGCGTGGGCGGTTCCTTCGGTGCCGGTGAAAACTTGGTGAATGCCGGAGTCAGCGTGAAGCTGGGACAGGGCAACCATGTATCCACATCCAAAGTAGCCATGGCAAAAGAAATCGTCGATCTCCGTGATGAGAACAAGGACTTGAAGAAGCGCCTGGATACCATGGAGCAGAAGATGAATTCCATTCTTGGCATCCTGGATATGGGTAAGAAGAAGGATTTCCCCGATGTGCCGGAAAACCACTGGGCTTATGAATATGTGGCTACATTGGCAGGAAACGGTATTATCGAAGGTTATCCGGACGGTGAGTTCAAGGGTGACCGTTCCATGACCCGCTATGAATTTGCGGCGATGTTCTATCGTGCATTGAAGAATGGCGCGCCGGTGGATGACAATATGGACAGAGCCATGAATGAGTTCGAACCGGAACTCCGCCAGATCCGTCTGGATCGTATCCGTGTCGACCGCATTTCCGGCAAGGACAATGACAGAAACAAGGTAGAACGTGTCCGTGTCAACAGTGAAGACGATAAGGCGAAAAATGATTACCGCGATGTGTACGGTTCTCATATTTCCCCGAAAGCGTAACGGAAAGCAAGGGTAAGGAAATAACTTAAGAAACATAAAATACGGTACTCGTCAGATGTGATGGGTACCGTATTTTTGTATGAGTGAGGATAAGCGTCACCCCGAAGCGATGTCGAAGACTTGCTGCTGTGATGAAGAAAACCATAAGACGTCATCCAAAGCGAATGTGAAGGACTGCTGTTGTAGTGAGGAAGGCGGTAAGACGTCATCCTGAGCGTGAGCGAAGGATCTATTACCGTAGTGAGGAAAGTGGTAAGAAGATAAAAGCTATCAGCTGTGAGCTATCAGCTGTGAGCTGTCAGCTATAAGCTGTTAGCTGTGAGCTGTTAACCGTTAGCTGTGAGTTAAAAGCCGAAGCATATGATTTCCATTAGGTGTCATACGAAACATCAGCAAAGGATTTGTTTGTCGTAGTGAGGAAGGCGGTAAGACGTCATCCTGAGCGCGAGCGAAGGATCTATTACCGTGGTGAGGAAAGTGGTAAGATGTCATTAGAGTCATAGATTCTTCACTCGTTGTCATGTTGCTGTTTCCCGTTTTTCCCACAAGGCATTTTTGCCTCCGTTCAGAATGACGATTGACGATAAGCGTCACCCCGAAGCGATGTCGAAGACTTGCTGCTGTGATGAAGAAAACCATAAGATGTCATCCGAAGCGAATGTGAAAGATCTGTTACCGTAATGAGGAAAGTGGTAAGATGTCATTCAAAGTAATAGATTCTTCACTCGGTGTCATGTTGTTGTTTCCCGTCTTTCCCACAAGGCATTCTTGCCACCGTTCAGAATGACGACTGACGATAAGCGTCACCCCGAAGCGATGTCGAAGACCATAAGACGTCATCCTGAAGCGATAGCGAAGGATCTGTTACCGTGGTGAGGAAAGTGGTAAGATGTCATCAGAGTCATAGATTCTTCACTCTGTGTCACTGTCCTGTTTCCCGTTTTTCTTGAACAACATTCTTGCCACCGTTCAGAATGACGATTGGAGGAAGAAGATAAAAGCTATCAGCTGTGAGCTGTCAGCTATAAGCTGTTAGTCATTAGCTGTGAGTTAAAAGCCGAAGCATATTTTCCATTAGGTGTCATACGAAACATCAGCAAAGGATTTGCTGTTGTAGTGAGGGAAACGTTAAGCGTCATCCGAAGCGGCGGAGAGAAATTTATGGAAGAATTGGTAAAAACCGTAAAGCGTAAATCATAAAATAACAGGGTGTGGTCTTGTACTGTTATTAAAAAGAAAAAGCAGGAGGGTTCTATGCTGGAGACGTTAAAAGAGGCGGTGTGTGCCGCCAATCTGGAACTTGTGAAACGGGGTGTCGTGATCTATACATGGGGGAATGTGAGCGGTATCGACCGGGAGAAAGGCCTTATGGTCATCAAACCGTCAGGTGTGCCTTATGAGAGCATGACAGCGGGCGACATGGTAGCAGTCGATGTGGAGACGGGAGAAACAGTGGAAGGGAAATGGAAACCGTCTTCCGATACGGAGACCCACTTGGCGCTGTACCGCGCGTTTCCTGAAATCGGAGGTGTGACACATACCCATTCCGTCAATGCCACAGCTTTTGCCCAGGCGGGACTCGATATTCCTGCCCTCGGTACGACCCATGCGGATTATTTTTATGGGGATATCCCCTGCACAAGGGCGCTTACGGAAGAAGAAACGAAAAGCGCTTATGAGAAAAATACGGGTGCCGTCATTATAGAAACTGTGCGATGCCGCGGATACGAGCCGCTTGCCGTGCCCGGTGCCCTTGTACGGAACCACGGGCCTTTTGCCTGGGGGAAAAACGCGGCGGATGCTGTGTACCATGCGGTCGTCATGGAGACGGCGGCGGAAATGGCGCTGAAAACAAAATTATTGAACCCTTCGGCCTCGCTTCCCGCATACATCCTTGATGAGCACTACCAAAGAAAGCACGGCCCGAATGCGACGTACGGACAAGGGAAATAAGTGAAAAACAGAAAGGAAATGTTCTTGCCGGTATGAAGTTTCATCTTATTTTTCCGGCCGGAAATTTTTACAGCTCATGGCAGCCTCTTCGTATATGGAGATTTGACACGGATCTGCTGTGAGTTTTTTATTGTGCAGGCATATGACTGATTTTGCCATTCAATGTACAATCTGCGTGAATTGTCCATTAATGGACTTTATTTTGCAAATGATTATTGAATGTAAATACCCATGTGGGTATAATGAGGCCAAGAAAAGGAAATGGTACAAGAGCGGATGATAAAGGAGATGAAGTTCATGACAGCAGCCAATCATTATACACCGGCAGAATCAGAAAGAAGAGGCGCAGCAGGGGGCAGGCTGCCGATGAAAAGATTCTTCGGAAGGATGACGGCGGAATTGAAGGAGAACAAGGCGGTTCTTCTTGTGTGGGGGGCATTCTGCACGATGCTTACCGTATCGTCTGCCATCGATCCGCTGGGGGGAGAAATGGTCCGGCAGGATCGCTCTGTTCCTGTAGTGACAGGAAATACATTCATTAAGGAATAAAACGGTTATCAGAAAGGCAGCGGGTGCTTATCCGCTGTTTTTTAGCGGATGGATGCCGGCAGATGAGCAATCGGGATGTTTCCCCCGATCAGAAAAGACAGAAATAGGAAAATACAGATTCTTTTTACGGTTGAGGGCAGATATGCTGCAGGCACGGCGGAACTGTTAAGCGTTATTCTGAGCAGTGAAGAATCCGTATCTATGATGAAAGGAGAGGGGAACCCGGGCGGTTTCTCTCTTTTGCAGTACGAAAAAAACTTCCCGGTGAAAGGAAGCTTTTCATAGAGGTTGTGTAAGAAGCAACAATGAGCAGAAACGCCACGGCCAATGGCTGTCTCTTCTGTTTACGCTTCTATTGTATCTTGATGACAATTATTTGTCAAGCAAGAAAGTGACAGGAGATTAACAATCGAAGCGCGGAAATTTTATAAAGCTATATAGAAATATGTAGAAATGCAGATGAGGATGTGCTATAGTATAAAAAATTAATATATTTGCGAATGAAAAGGAGAAATAAGATGGGCATGATGAAAGAATTCAGGGATTTTGCTGTCAGGGGCAATGTGGTCGATATGGCAGTCGGCGTCGTTATCGGCGGCGCTTTCGGAAAGATCATATCTTCCCTGGTGGAAAATGTCATCATGCCGCCCATCGGAATGATTATGGGCGGTGTTGATTTCTCGAATCGATTTATCAATTTGGGAAAAACACCGGTGGCTACACTGGCGGAAGCCAAAGAAATGAACGTGCCTGTCATCGCTTACGGACAGTTTTTCAATACAATCATTGATTTTCTGATCATCGCTTTCGTGATTTTCCTTGTGATCCGCCAGATGAACAGGGCTTTTCCGAAAGAAGAAGCCGCACCGGCGCGCACCTGTCAGTTCTGCAAAGAACCCATTGCCGATGATGCGACCCGCTGTCCACACTGCACAGCTGTTCTTGATGAAACAAAGTAATTTTTCTGCAGGATGCCTTCTCTGTTTTTGCGGAGAAGGTTTTTTACCGGTCTTTTCTTGACCCTGTTTCCGTTACAAACTATAATAAGAAAATATGCGAGCGTGGCGGAATTGGTAGACGCACAGGATTTAGGATCCTGCGCCTTGCGCATAAGGGTTCGAGTCCCTTCGCTCGCACCATTTTCCATCAGTCGAAAGACCGGCGGATTTTTTTATTGCAGTGAAAACCCCTTTTGACAATGCTTTGCCGGCAAAAGGGGTTTATTTTAAAACGGGATATGATTTTGAAATAGGATATAAAGAAATATTATAACTGCACCGGGACAATCAATTCCTGGGGAATGGGTTCTCCGTCAGGATTCACGGCCGGTGTGAAGCTCCATTCTTTTACGGAATTTTCCGCATACCCGGAAAGGATTTTGAAATCGCTGCCCGGCAGATTTCCATCGTTATCTGCTTTCGGTTTGCCGTCAGTTTTTCCATCCGCCGTGATGTAGACGGAAACACGGATCACAGGATGGTTATTTCTTTCTATGGCTTCTTTCACTTCGGCAGACGCCTTCTTCATCGGGCGGTCGGACGGAGCGGCCGGTGTGGAAACCATCATGGAGAGGAAGCGCACAGGAATGGATACGGCAGCGCTCACCGGCTTGTCTCCCAGTTTGGCGGGGTTGAAGCGCCAGCCTTCTACGCATCTCATGGCATATTCGTCAAGAACAACGGATCCTGCGCTTTGGGTGACAACGGCATCGGCGGGGATCCCGTCTTCCGTGACGGTCATCCGGATGACTGTGGCGGAAGAATGCGGAAGAGATTCCATGGCGGCATGGACGGCACCGCTCTGAGGAAGCATGGGATTGCTTTTCAGACTTGGTTTTGTCTGCATTTCTTCCGTGAGCGGAACGCCGTCCTTGTCAAGGAAATATCCTCCCTGCGGAACCGCTGCCTGGGAAATGCCGGAAGAAAGAAGGAGTGCTGCGGATAATGAGATTAATATTCTTTTCATAGTGACCTCGTTTTCTTTAAAATAAAGTACATTTACATTTTAATGGATGGAGCGGAAAAAAGAAAGTTAACCACGGCAGAAAAAATGAAACGGAGAAAGGACGTTTTTCCTTCCAAAAAAGTATCTTTAGATGATTAAAGCAGTGAATTATGATACAATATACATAAATATAAAACGGTTATTTTTTATTTTTCAGCAGTGTTTCTGTGGATTTTTGGGGTTTACGGAAATTTTTGCAGTTCCCTCTTTATGTATTGGAAATGCGGAGAACCGTTTTCGTATTTCTTTGGTCGTGTTTTTATTTGGAATCAGGTTTTGCGGGATTGAGGGAGGATAGATGACGGAGATAGAAATGTTCCGCGGCGCGATGATTGGCGGCGCCTGCGGAGATGCTCTGGGGTACCCTTTGCAGGAGCTTTCTGTCTGTCGTATTCAGCACAAGTACGGGCCCTTTGGCCTGCGTACGCTTGTGCGGAACGGGCAGTGCGGAAATCTGGCGCCGGTGACGGGAAATACGCAGATGGAACTGGCCACGGTAGACGGACTTCTGTGGACAGATGCAAAGAAATTGGAAGAAGCAGAAGGGCTGTACCGCGGCTATATGCGCTGGTTTTACAGCCAGACGGGGGAGGAACCGCGGCGCGGGCAGCGCACATGGATGAGACGGCAGCCTCATGAACGGGAGATCTGCCTTGTGCGGGAAAAATTCATGCATGCCCGCCGTAAACCGGAAGAAGGTCTTTTGAATGCGTTTTCCGGGGAAACGATGGGGACAACGAAAAATAAGGTAAATGAAAGCAAAGGCGGCGGCGCGCTGACAAGAGTGGTACCTATCGGGCTCCTTTATGCCGGCGACAGTAAGACAGCTTTTAATGCCGGCGTAAGGGCGGCGGCTTTTTCCCACTCGACTCCTGTCGCCTACTATGCGGCAGGGGCGGTATCGGCACTGATTGCCTGCCTTGCTGACGGAATGACGCTTCCCAAGGCTATTGAACGGATTCACGGGCTTTTGAATAAAACCCATCGGACCGACAGCATTACCACGCTTCTTTCTGCGGCGCAGCAGCAGGCTAACGACCAGCCTGCCGGAAAGGGGAATGTCTGGGCGTACATCGACAGTATCCATTCTCTGGGAAGCGGCGATCAGGCAGATGAAGCTCTGGCGATAGCCGTATATGCTGCTCTTGCCGTGGATGATCCTGTGGATGCGATCATCGCCGCGGCGAACCATAATGGAAACAGCCCGATTACGGCAGCGTTGACAGGAGCCATAGAAGGTGTCCGCTTCGGCGCAGATTTTCTTCCGAATTACTGGAAGGATCTGGTGGAAGGGGAAGAAATCATTGCCGGTCTGGCGGATAAACTGTATCACCTGTATGAAAAGCGCCTGAGAAGAGAAAAGGCAAAACAGAAAACAAAAGTTAAAACGGCCGGATCTGAAAAAGGGAAAATAAAATCCGGAAAACCGGCAGAGGAAAAGCCCGCGGAAGAAAAGCCGAAAAGAAAGCGCACAGGAAAAACGGAAGCGGCCGGTGTGAAAGAAGCGGAAGAAACGGTAAATCGGAAGGCCAAAAGATCACGAAAGGCGAAAACCGCAAAAGCGTAAAAATAGAAAAGGGAAGAAAGAGAACATTCCTGCTGCCGGCAGCGAGTGTTTTTCTTTTGTGGCAGATAAGAGTTTCCTCTGCGGGGCTCTTTTTTGACGGGCAAATTTCTTTTCCTTGTTATTTCTTCTTCCATCCCTTATACTTCTTTCATGGTTTAATGAAAGGGGACTGTAATGAAGAGGATTTTTATTTCTCTTTTCTTTTTTGCTTTTATGTGGACCGCTGCCGGGGCGGATGCTTCTCCGGAACTTCTTTTTGTCCGCTGGCCGGCGAATCCGGATGCGGTGTGGTATTCTTTCCGCATCGTGCCTGTGACACAGCATTTCGGACGGAAAGAAATGCGCCCGCCGATTTATGAAGACGGCCATGTTTTCCGTGACAGTGTGATGATTGAAAAAGAAATTACAGACAGCTATGACGGACCGGGGATCCTCTGCTGCCAGGTGAAAGCCATCGGTCTGGACGGGCAGAGCATTTCCGCCTATTCGGCACCTGTGCCGATGGAAAAGGCCGCGCAGGAAATGGAACGGTACGCGCCGAAGATCCGCGTGAAATACCATGAGCAGAACGGTACGGTTCTTCTTTATCCGGCGTATTCTTTTGTGAAAATTCCCCACGCGGTTTCTTATGAAGTGGAAATCACTGATGAAGAACCGGAAAATCCTGACGGCTGTGAACCGTCTGTCCATCGAATTTCGCAGGGGATTGTTACAATCCCCGAACTTTTTGACGAGCTGCCGCGGCAGGGAACGGTCTGGTGGCGTGTCCGCGGTCTTGATGAAAATGGCGGACCTGTAGGCGTATGGAGCGAAGCGGAAAAGATTGTGAATGATCCCGCGGAAAACTGGGAAACCGGCATTCTTGGAGACAGTATCAGCCACGGCGGCGGAAGGATGTCTTACAGTCCGGCGGACTGGCCTTACAATTATGCGTACTACCTTGATTTTCCTACGATAAATATGTCCCGGAGCGGTGATAAAACGGACGACCTTCTCCGGCGGTTCGATGCAGATGTCCTCCCTTTCCATGTACGGTACCTTCTCATTATGGGTGGAACAAACAATCTGCGCTGCGGGGGAACGGCGGAAGAGGTCATTTCTGACCTGGAAGCTCTTCAGGAAAAATGCAGGGCTAATGACATCAAGCCTGTCCTGCTTACCATTCCTCCGATCGCCCCGGAACGGATTTTGAAATATTACCATCAGCCGACGGCGGAAAACTGGAAAGCGGAATTTGACAAAGTGAACGGCTGGATACGGACGCAGACCCATATCGATACGGCAGCGCCTTTTGCCATGTATGAAGACATGCCGGAAAATCTTGCGGCGGACGGCCTTCATCCCGACAAAGAAGCAAAAGAAAAAATGGGGAAAATAATCAATGAAAAATTTTCTGAAATAAGAAAAAAGATCTCTGAAACGAAAATATAAAAATAAGAAAAAGACTCCGAAAAGAGTCTTTTTCTTATGAAAGGAAACAAACGGATAGCCGGCTTCTATCATCTGTAAGCTGACAGTTTTTTCGTCTTTTGATAAAAGCGGCACTCTCGGTAAGCTGTCATCGGAGTAACAGATTCTTCACTCCGTGTCACTGTCCCGTTTCCCTGTTTTCTTATACGGTATTCTTGCCTCCGTTCAGAATGACGATTTGGGGAAAGCACGTCACTAA
>ULUP01001359.1_pt1 | contig 18510 bp, 6 predicted proteins | sample 1958581 | NCBI WGS metagenome assembly ULUP01 (sample SAMEA4835763, study PRJEB28245) | human gut metagenome | biome: gut microbiome; material: fecal sample | place: Denmark | collected 2008 | reverse complement strand
CAGCCGCAGGGTTTTATCCTTCGGATCACGCTGCACCGCAGCAATATCACCTTTCTGCATGGGTTTACGATTGTGGAAAAACGGACGTTTCGGGGAGATGCTCCGATTTTGAAGATATGAAATGACGGGAAATCCGGACAGACCGGCTTTGCGGAGGCGCATCGATGCAGGCCGGCTCTTTTCGGGTTTCTTATTAAATCCCAGCGGTATCCGCCGGGATTTTCTTATGCAGGACGATGGGATCAAACAGGTGGGCCTTAAAATAATTCATATTATCGCTATTTGAATACCAATAGATAAATTACGCGATTCTTCTCAATAGAAATTTTTTGTAAGTTAAAATTTTCTTACATTTGTGATATAAAGATATGGATATTCAAATAGACTATACTTCAAAATTCATTTTTAGAATGATCCACTATTCCAATTTGGAATTCATTCTAAAACATGGATTGTACACTAAGAATAGTCGTATGAAAGATCCTGAATATATCAATATCGGGGATATTCAGTTAATCGAACAGCGACAAAATTTTCATGTTCGAATTGATCCTCCGGGCGGGGATTTAGGGGATTATATTCCGTTTTATTTCGGAGGCCATTCTCCGATGTTATTGAATATTAAAACAGGGTATCGGGGTATCCGAAAAAGACCGCAGGACGAATTGATTTATATCGTTTGTCGTATTAAGGATATTGTTGCGCAATGTCCTGCATGGTGCTTTACCGATGGACATGCAAAGAATAAACTTACTGAATTTTATAATGACATCAAGGATTTGACCCATGTGGATTGGGAAGTCGTCTGCACGCAATTTTGGGGGAATGATGAAGCCAATATGGATCGGATGCGGAGAAAACAGGCCGAATTTTTGGTGAAAGACTGTGTGCCGGTTTCGTGTGTCGCCGGAATTATTGTCAAAACGGCAGACCGTGAAGCATATGTAAAAACAATTTTATCTCGTTTATCCATTGAGATACCGATATACGTTGATAGCAAAAATAACTATTTTTATCCATGATACATTATGTGACAGGTAATTTGTTGGCTGCTTCCGACGAAGCTTTGATCAATACCGTTAATACCGTTGGTGTTATGGGTAAAGGAATCGCCTTGCAATTCAAGGATAGGTATCCTTATAATTTTCAAGTATATCAACAAGCGTGTAAAGAGGGCAGCATTTTCCCAGGCAAATTGTTGGTAACACGAGACAGTAACCTTTCGACCGATTCTAAATGGATAATTAATTTCCCGACGAAAAAGGACTGGAAGCATCGTTCCAAATATGAATATATTGAAGAAGGACTGAAAGATTTGGTGCGGGTTCTTGATCAATATAGGATAAAAAGTATCGCTATTCCTCCTCTTGGATGCGGCAACGGTGGATTGGATTGGAGCAAGGTGAAAGAGTTGATGGAAAAGTATCTCGGGGAATTAAATGTGGATATTCATATCTATCAGCCGAACGAAGCCGTCAGCGAATTGTTGAAGCAGGAAACGAATTGTCGGGAGGCAAAATTAACTCCGGCGAGAGCCATGTTGCTGTACGCTCTGTTTTATTATGAATCGTTAGGAGAAAACAGCAGTTTATTCGTCGCAAATAAATTAGCATATTTTATGCAATTGCTGGGTGAACCTTCATTTGGCAAACTGAAATTCGTTGCAGGACATTATGGCCCCTATTGCACTCAGGTCGGATATATTCTGCACGACATTAACGGGAAATATATCAAAGGTCTCGAACAGATGAAGATCGGAGCTTTCGATTCTTTGGAGTTGCAATATAGCACGATGAAGGAAGTTAGCGAATATGTGAAAACAAAGTTGAAGTCGGAACAGGTTGATCGTTTGAAATTATTGATAAAATTGATCTCTGGATTTCAATCGGCTTTGTCTCTGGAAATTCTCGCGTCTGTTGCGTATGTTCGGAAAGAAAATACTTATATTGACTTGGCGCAAACCATTACACAGATTCAAAATTGGTCTCCTCGAAAAAAACATTTGTTCAAAGAGAAGTATATTCAAATAGCTTATTCTTATTTAGAAGATTTTTCCAAAGGACGAGATTGTCTATTTAGGACTGTAAAGTAAAATAGCAAATTGACGTTTATGAATAAAGAATCCCGATAAGTATTTATCGGGATTCTTTTACTTGGTTTGTCCGATAATCTTTTAGCTGCAATGCACTCTATGCTCATAATTTTTCATAGTATTGCGGCCAACTTCCGAATCTGTTGCAATCGAGCCGTCAGTTTACTGTCTTTGCGAGCTGTTTGCATATTGTATCGAGTCTGCATATTGGTAAGCATTTCGGCTTCGATTCCCAATGCAGCCTCGAAATACAAGGCCATAGTTTCGGTTACAGGGCGTTTCGCGTTCAGAATTTCATTGAGCATCGTATAGGAAATACCTATCTGTTCGGCCAATTTTTTCTGCGAGATGCCTCTGTATTCGATCTCCTCCTTCAGTATTTCTCCCGGATGCGTAGGAGTGTATGGATAACCTAAATTTCCCATAGCAATTATTTATAGTGGTTCGACAACTCAATAATATTGCAAATCGTTATTTGCTCTTTCCCGTCGGCTTCGTGCGAAACCAAAAATTCAATCCGATACTGGTCATTCACTCTGATTGAGGAAATACCTTCTTTATTTCCAGTCAGTACCTCGTACCCCAATGAATGTAACTGATAAAGAGCTTCGATACAACTTGCATCGTTAAGAATATCTATACGTTGCTTGTAGCGTTTAACTATTGTCGGTTGGTAACGGTGTTTTTTATCTTTACACTTTCCTTCGTAGTATAATTCCGATAGATACTCTTTTTGGAATTTTACAATCATTATTGCTGATTTTTACATTGCAAAGATAGTGCTTATTTTCAAAAATTCGCTAAAAAAGTGAATTTATTTTTGGCAGATATGTTAATTGGCATCCATATACCGTTGCATCATGGCCATAGCGTTCGGGTCGGCGTTCTGTTGTGCCGCCTGTTGCAACTGCGTAAGGGCTTCGGGGTCGATTTGACCGGCTGCGGCCTGTTCGTTGAAAGACTTGACCTCGGCGAGTAGTTTGTCGGCCCCCGGCAGCGAGCAGTTATTGAGGAATATTTCGAGCGGTATGCGGCCGCTTTCGAGCAGTTTCATCAATAGGTCGTCGGTCATTTGCCGGAATACGGGCGTATCGTTCGATTTTGCGGCCGTGAGGTTAAAATCTTCGATTTTCTGCGCCATTTCCGGCTCGTAGAATTTCGCCATCTCTCCGGCGGTTTTACCATTGGTGCCGATGTATCGACGGGTCGTGTAGTATTGCATGAGGACTTTAAGCAGTTTTTCGTCGCGTTCCTCGCAGAACATATTGTAATTCTCGAACAGCACGACGAAATTCATCATCGAGTTTTGTGCTTGCTGGGCGTAGAGACTCGACGGCGTATTGGCTCGCGGAACTTGCCCCTGTACCGCTCCGTTCAGTCCGCTGATTTGCTGCATGATGTTCATTTCCTGCGCGAACATTTCCCATGCTCCGATATTGGTGCCGTTCATGGATATTTGCTTCGGGAGTTTGTCGTAGGCCCCTTTTTTGATAAGAATGACGCCGTTCGTTTTGACGTATTCGCGTGCGAAATCCCGAATGTCCATATCGTCGGGTATGCACTCCTGCGGAACCATCAACAGCCCTTTTGCCGAGGCTCCGATGATGAAATCCAAAAGGGTCAATAGCCGGTTGATATAGCGCTGAATGTCTATTACGTCCGATAATACGGCTTTGAACCGTCCGTCGATTACGGGCATGGCCGCAAGCACGTAGGGGTGTTCTTCGTGTGCATAGGGACTTTCGGTCTCTTTGATGCAGTAGCCGTTCGGCGTAAGGTATTTCACCCGCCAATAATATTCGTACTGTTCACGGGCGTAGATGAGTTTCACTGTGTCTGGGGCGATCCCTGCGGCCATACCTTGCTCGATGCGCGAGGCGTTGATCGCTTCGACTTCTTGCATCGTGAGTTCGGTGTATATCTCCTCCGTTCCGTCGGCGTAGTCATGTATGTATAGTACCCAGCGGCCGAGGCGTTCCCACACCTCGATAACGCGGTATTTGCCGAGGTCGTTCGTGTATAGGAAATTCAGATTTTGAAGCCGTGAGGCGTGATTTTCATAGAGGTTTTCCAGCTTTGTATGGTCGTGGCAGATGCCATAAATTTCGCGTAATGCCTGCACGTCTTCACGGCATGTGGCGAAGTTGCGCACCAAATCGTCGAACGTGTAGTCGTGCAGCTCTCCGATGCGGCGGATGTCTGTCAGTCGCGGATCTTCGATGTCGGCATTGAAAAATAGCCGGTTGATGTTCACGAGGTCGATTTTTCCGTCCGTGCGGTTCTTGGTACTCCAATAGCCGTAGCGTACCTTCGCGCAGGCTATCCCCGTCAGACAGAGTTCCTCAACAACGTTGATGTCTATTTTTCGGATTCTGTTGAGCTGGTGGCACGCTTGCAGGGCGTTGGTCAGCATTTCTCCGAGCGGCTGGTCGTCGCGACTGCGGGCATATACGACCGTTTGCGTGGGCGACGAAAGGAGTTGTCCGTGAATATTACGGATATATTGCTGGATATAGTTGTGTTTGAGCGGCACTTTCCCGCTGCGGGAGATCAGCGCATCTTCGCGGATCGTCCGGTGCGGATGGTCGGGGTCGGGTACCGTGTCGCTCCATTGGTCGCCGTTCTTGTATCGCAGATTCCGGGAGTGCTCTTTGCGCAGGTAGTCCATTGCGTCCCAATCCCGCGCACAACACCACAGGAGCGTTAGATTGTCGTCGGCGTAGCGCATCGTGCCTTGCTCCCATTCGCGGCGTGTTCGAGCGACGCTTTTATCCGTTTGGGCCAACAGTTTCAACCGCCGGGTATCAATATTCCGTAACATGGTCGTCCTCGTTTAATGCGTTCATCATCGTTTCGTTCAATTCTTCTTGTAATCGGTCATAAGCTGCGGTATTGGGACGCGTATCGGCAAGTATCGCCCGCAGCTTGTTCACCGCCGTTTGGTGTGCCTTGAAAATTGCGATACGTTGCAGATTCCGTTGTACGGCAGGATCGGTGCGGTCGAGTGCCGGCCCCATGCGTTTATATTTGGCTTCGATATTCGTCAGACGGTCGCGGAGGGTGTAATACCGTTCGGCTGGATTTTCGGGGCGTGCCGTTCCATAGAAGCGATTTATTACGGGCAGATCGCGGCTGCTGATTTCTTCTCCGGTGAATAGCGCCTGCGAGGTGTGCACCATGTCTTTGATGAACTTACCCATTCCGCCGCCGTAATAGGTCAATACGTGTTCGACGTGCGAGGGGTTGTACTCGAAGATACCCCGCAGCAGCGGGTCGATTTCTCCGTTCTTGCGTAGTCCGGCCGGTGTGTTCTCATCGCCGCCGCCTAACCTGTTGATCCCTCGACAGAGGTAATAAATCGCTTTGTTTACGTTTCTCAGTCCCATTTCCGAGAGCGGATAGTTTGCCGTCGTCGAGTAGCTGCGGCGTCCGACAGGATAACCGAACGCATCCTCTCCGGCATACCAGATGTCGTACCACGGCGTCAAAGCCGTAGGAATCAGTACACGTGTCGCATCTCCTTTGGATGAGGGCGAAGCTACGGGCGAGAAGTCCTCATAGAGCATCGTAAGCATCATGCGTGCGGCATCTTCGGAGCCGAGTTTTCCTCGGTAAAGGTCATGCAAGGCAGTTCCTATGCCGAAGAAAGCCCGGAATCCCTGTGGAAGCGGAATCTTCAAGTAACCGCGCTTTCCCATGCCGGGGATGATGAGGTGGTTATGTCTTTCGTATTCCGTAACGGCCAGATCGCGGCCGTCGCCTCCGCTTCCGGCGAGGAAGAAATCAAGCAGCAGACTGTCGAGAAATCCAGCCGCCGTCAGCGTGGCAACAGCCTGTGCAAATCTTTTCCGGTTACGCATGGCGATTCGTGCGACCTGTGCCGCTCCCTGTACCGAAGCATTGAAAAAGACGTAGAACATGCCGAGCGGCCGGGTTGCCGTACCGCGACGGTTGAAATTCACCGTAACGTTTTTTGCATCGTCGATAGCCGTAAGGAGCGATTTTCCTTGTTCAAGCGATGTGGTGAAGGTCGCCAAACGGGATGTGTTTTCGGCAATGCGGGAGGCATTTTCCAGCGCGACGCCTATTGCTTGCATACCGCTTTTGCGGGCAGCATACGAGAGCCATACCCCGGCGCGTTCGCTGCGCTGCGTTGCTTTCAGCAGTTCACCTATACGCCCCGTGCGGAATGCAACGTAACGTTTGATCTCCTTTTCGGCCTCGGCGATGTCTTTACTATGTACGAACCCCGTTTCCCCGCCGTTTTCACGGAAATAGTCGTAAAGCGTGTCCATGACCCGTTCGCGGCCGAATTGCCGGATTAGTTCCTGCCGATCGGCGGTGTCGAGTACGTCGAGCGTCCCGGTTTCGGCGATGGTCAGCGGCTCGGCCTTGCCTCGCAGTTCGCGGGTGATTGCGGCCATACTTGCAGGGATGTTACGCACGAATCCTTCGAGATTCCCGCCTTTGTCGATGGCGTGTACCAGCGCGGCGTGCTGCACGTCGCGCAGGAAATTCGCTGCGACAAACGCCGGATTTCGGGAGGTAAAAGCTCTTGCCAGCCAGCGTGTCGCGTTCCCGACCGTATCATCCAGCCATTTTGGAATCGCCAGCCGGTTATACTGGTTGATCGCGTTCGCCACGGCGGGATCGGCGAAGGTTATCACATAACGGATACCGTTCACGTAACATTCCACATTGCGCTGTCGTTCGTAAGAATGTCCCAAGTGTCCTTCGTGCTCGAAACGACTGCCCGATTCGGCTTCGCGGACAATGTTGAACCGTTCGGTCTCCTCGATACGGTTATACAGGTAGTCGGCCAGTTCATCATCGTGTGCTTGAAGTGCCGCGTTCATCTCCTTTTTCAGCCGGGCGATCTCCTTACGTGCCGCCTTCGATAGTTCGATGTCCTCGACGGCGGGGTCTATGGTCGTCGTAACCCATCTGTTGCCGATGCCTTTTGCCAACCAGACCTTATCGACGCGGAACAAGTCTTCCGAATTGCGGCTGTTGTTCTGCACCAACCGTAAGGCCGACTGCCTCGCCCTGTTGGTTTTGGCGGCGATGATCGCTCCGATACCGATATTCACCATTTGAGCGATCGGATTGCGGGGCTTTGCGATACGTCCTTCGGCTTCGTGCAGCACTTTCCGTAAGGGGCGCGGCCCCGCACTGTCGTCGATGAAGTCGTACACGTCGGCCGCATCGAAAGCCACCGGCTCGCCTTTCTGGTCGCGGTAGTTGTAATCATAATCCCGTAAGGGTACATAGTAGTCCCAGCCGTGCCCCTTTATCAACTTGCGGTGTTCGGGGGCTAACATTCCGTCCTCGACGAGGATTTCCAGCACGCGGTCGTTAGCCGCATTGATTCGCTGCCATAATCGCTGTGTCGGAATCTCTCCGGCCCGGCGGCGGAAATCTGCGACGATACTTCGGGCCAGCGTTTCGTTCCACGCATCGCGCGGGTCGAGGGATAGGGCCGCAATCCCCGTTGCCTGCCGTTCGAGCGACGATTCGGCCGTGATGTAGTCGATGATGTGTGTTTCCGTCATGCCTGTTTCACGGGCTATGGCTGCGATTTGGTCGAGTATGGGGTCTAAATACTCTTTCGTGTATTTGTCGATTGCGACTTTGGCGATGCTTGTCAAGTGGTTCAAATGTTTGTGTATGTCCGTGAGGTCGTCGATGCTGCCTCCGCGCCGCACGACTTCTTCCTGTAATCTTTCGACGGGTAAAGTGCTATCTATGAACCGGAGTTGCTGACGGCTTTTCCAATTCCGCTTGTCGTAAATCACAGTCGGTTCGATTCCGGCCGGCGGAGCCATTTCGGGCTGTGCCCGTTTCTTTTTAAGCAATTCTTCGACATACTCGCTCGCATATTTGAAATTCTCCGGTAGAGGTCGTTCGCTTTTCATCGTGCGTCGCCGCAACGGAGTGCGGTAGTTGTCGGAGAGGACGAAATCGAGGTGTTTGCGCATGGAGCGCACGATTTGCTCTTTCGTCTCTTGGGGTAAGGTTTTCACCAGTTCGTCGATGATGCTGCGATAGCTTTCTTGATCGGTGAGCTTTTGGAGGTCGAATAATGCGAGGTATTTGCGCATGGCCTTCAAACGATCATTGCCCATGCGGTCAATGATGGCTCGGCCCATGTCATCAAGCAGTCCATATACACGCATAGCGAAGTCATCGGCATTATGTTCGCCGAGTAAAACTCCGGTGATATGATGCTCGCGGATGTAGCGTTCGATGCTATACCGTTCGATATTTTCAGGTGTAGCGTCGTCGAATATCGCACGGTAACGCACGTTTTCAGAACGACCGAAAAGCTGTTTACGGATGCGTCGTTCGGTCGCTGTTGCGGCGACGGCTTCGGCGGCCGTGCGTGTTTTTTGCAGGCGGTGTTTCGACAACCACAACAAATAAGCGATGTCGCGGTCGCCGATACGCAGCGGAAGTCGCAATATGTCGCGTAGCAGCGAGCGGATACGGCCGATGATCCGGGCAAAGCGGCTCGGCGTGATGTCGCCTTCCGCCAAATGTGCGAGGTATTCTTCCGTTGCCAGACGGCGGGTATTTGCCTGGCGGTGCTTGGCGCCGGAGGATTGGTGCTCCTGCTCGCGGGCAATGTCGGCCACACGGCTGCGCCCTTCGGTATCGAGACCATTGTAAACCTTATCGAGAAAGTCGCCGAAACGGTCGCCCATCAGCGAGCGTAAGCCCATGTGTCCGACAATTTCATGCAATACGGTCGCTTCGGCATCGGCGAGTGTCGTAATATTGGGCAGGACAATGAACGTTTGTCCCGTTTGCGGGTCGTAAAAACCTTTTGAGTGTCGTTTACGACGTTGCACGAGCGGGTCGGAATCGGTAATTGCATCGAGGTCGTCGATAATCTCGACCGGAGTGTTCAGCGTGCGGGCGATCCGGCGAACGCGGCGAGCCAACTCCGCATCGCTTGCCGGGGCGTCGGAACCGAACGGATTGCCACCGTCGCGGAAGCGGAGGCCGTTTCCTGCATTGTCGTCAATCAATTCGTCAGGGTCGATGTCTATGGTTGCGGTTCCGGACTTGTCGGTTTCCTCCTGTGCTTCGATCGCTGCCAGTTCCACTTTCATCTGCTCTTCCAGCTCGGCGATGCGTTCTTCTGCCGCCTCCAACTCTGCTTGTTTGGGAAATCCATTGCCGACCTGCGTCTGTAAATATTCGATGGCTTGTTGTGCCGTTTCCATTCCGAGCTGCCGCTTCTGTATTTCGGCGTCGTACTCCTCACCGGAGAGCACTTTTTCGACTTGGCTGATGACGTTAATCATCTTAGCTCCGGCTTCGCCTTGCAGGTCGCGCCATTCGTTGCATTGGTAATAAATCGTGCGGTTGATGCGCTCCTTTTCATTGGAAAGGTAATTCCGTCGTAAAACAATTATAATGTCGAACTCTTTGCCGTTGATTCCGATGCGGAGTGTCATGTCCGATTGTGTACGGTCGGGTGATTGGCGGAGGGCATCCGCTTCGGCTTCGATGCGTTTCGAGAGCGGAACGAACAGGTCTTCGATTTTTTCCGGCTCGGAGGCTTTGAGTTTTCCCACTTCCACCGATACCACTTTATCGTCCGGAAACAGGCTTCGCAGGAAATCTTTTTTCTTACGGATTTGAGCAATTATTTGCGGGGTTGTTTGAAGGACGTTTTGCAGTCGTTTGAGTTCATGTGCGACGTATATTTGATGTTGATTGTAGTAGTCGCGTGCGTTTCTCAGCTTGCGTAGTTTATTCTGTTCGAGCGACAGGGCGAGCGCCGCAGCGCTGCCGGAGAGTGAGGCCATCATCTGCCCGAAATTCGTGCTGTCGCTGCTGTCGGTTTCGGGTTCTTCGAGCGAGCGTTCCGTAACCTCGCCCTTCATTGCCTGCTTAATGAACGATTCCTTGATTTTCAGCCGTTGGTAGCCCGTAACATCAAGCGTTTGTTTTACTCCGAGGCGCAGAATACGCACGGGTTTGTCCATTTGCAGGTGCAGATTGCCCTGCCGCACAATGCGGCCGATGCGTTGCAGGTAGTCCATAGGACGTATGGGTACGTCCAGATTGACGAGCATGTGCAGACGCTCCTGCATATTTACTCCGATACCTAATTTCTCGGTCGTGCCGAGTACGATCCGTACTTCGCCGTTGTTTATTTGCTTGTAGAGCGCCTCGCGTTTCGCGTCCGTTATGTAGTCGTGGATGATAGCGACCTGCTGGGCCGGTATGCCGGCGTCGATGAATTTACGCTTCATATCCACGAAAAGATTGAAGCTGTGGTCGCGGCTTTGGTAGGCGTCGCAGAAAACAGCAACGGTGCCGTTGTAATCGGCCGTTGCTTTCAAATCTTCTACGACTTCGCGCACGGCATGATTGACTTTGCTGTTGGGATCGTCCGGTAGAGCGGGATTAACCAGCCGCACGTCGATTGCCGCACGTTTGGCCAGTCCGAACATGACCAGCGGGATATGGGAGTTACGACGTTTTTCCTTACCGGACATAGCGTCGTATTGAGTCAGTATTTCCCGTATGCTGCGCATGATTGCCCGCAGCGCAGGCGTTTGGTCGAGCAGTATATCCTTCGGTTTGCCTCCCTCAATGCGCGGCGTTCCTACACCTTCGCGCAGATCCGGTACATCCTCCGTGAGTACGGTGTGCGCGACTTTCTTCCAGATCGCCAGCAGTTCCGGCACGTTGGAGTAACTGGCGAAGCGTTCGACTACGCGGAATTTGCCGTTTGTGGCAAACTCGGCCGATTCCTCGATATTTCCGAAATTGTTCGCAAAGGAATCGAAATCGGCGATCTCGTACTGTTCAAGTTCGTGTTTGGGCAGCAGATAGCGCAGGAACGTCCACATCTCGGCCATTGTATTGGATATGGGTGTTCCGGTGGCGAATACGACGTTTTTGTTCTGTTTATTTGCCAGAATATAAGATGTTTTCAGCCTCATGCTCTGCGCCCGTTGCGACGCCGCAGGGTCTATACCTTTGATATTTTGCAGGTTGGTGGTAAAACCGAGCTTCTTGTAGGCATGTGCTTCATCTACCAGCAAAGCGTCGATTCCCAACTGTTCAAAGGTCATCGTCTCGTCCGTGCGGCGGTCGAGCAGACGTAATGCACGAGTACGGGCCTGTGCTTTGAGTTTTTCTTCCTCTTTGACTGTTTTATCCGTTATTTTCTTGTTTTCCAGTCCTTCGATCTGTTTCTTGATTGCATAAGCCTGCCGTTTGGCATTGTCCGGAGAATTGGCTTCGATTTCTTCGAGCTGTTGCATCTTCTCTGCGATCAGCGTGTCGATATATTCATTGACACGCTCCGGGGCATCCGGTATGGCATCCAGATAGCTGTGATAGAGTACGACAATATCCCAATCGTTATAGGCGATCTTTGCGAATAATTCCTGCCGCTGCGATGCCGTGAGGTCTTTTTCGGACGGAACGAGGACACGGGCGGCCGGATAGAGGGATTTTATTTCGGAGGCGAATTGGTTGAATGTCGAGCGTTGTACGACGATGCACGGCTTCTGGGCGATACCGAGCCGCCGCATCTCCATTGCCGTAGTTATGAGGGTCAGGGTTTTTCCCGTGCCGACTTCGTGTGCCAGCAGCGTTGCTCCTTGCAAACCTCGCATGACACCGATTTTCTGATGCTCGCGCGGCTTCTTCGTGTGTGTGGCGTTGGGAAAATAATCGAACGATGAAACGTCGATTTGTCTTTCGACGGTGCTGTTGAAGGTTCTGTTATATATTTCGACGAGCTTATCGGTCGTTGTTTTATCTTGTCCTTTAATCCATTGTTCGAATCGTTCTTCCAGCTCGGTCTGTTTCATGGCGGCCTGCGTCATCGCTTCGGGGTCTTTGACACGCTTTTCTTTCTGAGCCAAAGGGTCGTATTCGCTGCGACTGATGTAGGTCTGCGTCTTGTTCATCCGGTCGAGTGCGAGTTTGCTCCCCGGCGCTTGCGGAATCCCCATATTGGTATCGACCGTATTCCCTTCGTTCGAGATTTTGGCGATATACTTGTTGGCCGATGTTTTGGCGATATGGGCCGTTACGTTGAACGTCTCTTTGAAAAACTGTTCGTATAGGGCGATGGGTATCCATGTGCTGCCGAGCGATACTTTAATCAGCGGCAGCGGAATATCCATCGGAATAATTTTCACGAGCGCACGGATGTTGGCGTCGAACTGTCCGTTTTCATTGGCTTGCTCGGCCTGTTCGAGTTTCTCGCGGACATTTCCCGAGAGGTATTCGTTGCGCTCCTCATAAAGACCCGTTACCGGATTGACATAGATAAGTTCCTGTGCGAGCAGTTCTTTTTCTGTATCCTCTTGTGGTATGTGGAGCAATTCTGCGATATAGGGCATATCGAGCCGTCCGTAGCGGTAGAGCGATACGGCGATCGCGTCTTTCGGCGTGTCGGCTTTCAGTTCGCGTGTCGGTTCCAGCATCCGGCGAAAGAAGATGTCCGACCTTTGGATGTCATGTCGTTTCTTTCCGTCGGGAGTTACGATTTCCTTGTCGTTTTCGATGGCTGCGATGGAGGGAAAATCCACGTCGTCGCGCAGGAATGAAATACGCGTGTTTCTTGATAATGTCCCGTAACGACGGGTGAAGGTAGCGTAGGCGTCGTTAAGCTCGGCTCGCAGTTGCTCGATGTTCGGCAGATCATTGCGTTCGGCATCGAGCAGCTCTGTGATCGCACTTTTCAGCCGCAGGTAATCGCCTAACGCTTCGACTTTACTGCGGTTGCGGATTTTCAACGAGTTCCAGTCGGCGGGTACGGCTTGTCCGAACCGCACGATATATGGTTTTCCGTCGATGATCGTAAGTCCTCTCTCTTTTGTACTGTTGGGGGCCTCGACCGCTTGCGGTATTCGCTCCGTTGCGGGTGCCGGGGCCGATGTGTAGATATTTTCGGGGAGTGCGGATATGAAACTGTCGAGCGTGCGGGACTGGTCTATGTCGCTTGTGGGGACGCAGCGCTGTTCTGTGGGGCGTATTTCCACGCCACTTTCGAATCCGAAGCGCATCTGGCCGGCCATGAACTGCGGATTGTCGTGAAAATACTTGTTATAGTTCATGTGTGCCGTTGCTGCTTCGGTCTTTACCTTCCCGTTCGACAGTTTGATAATTCGTTCGTAGGGCGCCTCGCGTTCCGTAATGGTCGATTGCATATTTACGGCATAGGGTGCCGGCCCGGCTTCGTCGCGTTTGCGGACGATAATGATGTCGGCCGAGGTTTCGGTGCCGGCCGTATTTTTGAATGTACCGGTATTCAGACGGACTGCCCCGATGAAGTCTGCATTACCGTCGTTTACGACCCAATTCCGCAAATTTGCACTCCGATCGAGCGTTGCTGTCGAGGTAATGAATACGCCCAATCCGCCGGGTTTGAGCTTCCGGATGCTTTTGGCGATGAAATAGTCGTGAATCTCGAAACGTGAGGATAAATCGCGGTCGAACGTATCGTGTACTTTGAACGTTCCGAACGGTACATTGCTGATCACCAGCGAATAGCTGTTGTTAGGTATGCGCTGCTGCTCGAAACCTTCGATGTGGATATGCGCTTCGGGATAGAGCGCACGAAGGATGTGGCCGGACAGATCGTCGAGTTCGATTCCTGTCAAATCCGATTTCGACCGTATCGAAAGAGGCATCAGACCGAAAAAATGTCCGATGCCGGCCGATGGTTCGAGGATGCGGCCACCGTCGAATCCGAGGCGTTCCACCATATCCCATATCGACGATATGACTTCGGGTGGAGTATAAAATGCGGTGGTTGTGGATGCGCGTGCCGCTTCGTATTCATCGGCTGTCAGTAGTTCGCGCAGTTCGTTGTGGTAGGGATGGGCTATTTTGAAGATTGCTGGAATACCGCCCCAGCCGGAGAATTGCTCCAATACAGCTTTTTCTTCCGGGGTGGCTTCGCGGCCTTCGGCTTCGATTTCTTTAATGAGCCGGATTGCGGCGAGATTGGCTTTGATCTTGCCAACCTCGCCTCTCGGAGCGAGGTCGTGTCCTCGTTCGATTACATGGTTTTTGTACGAGGTGTTTTTTGCGACTTCGCTTTCTCCACCTTTTTCAACGTGGCGATGATCTCCCGCATCATTTTTTCGCTGATGGGTATTTGTTCCGGCTCCTCCGGACAGTAACACGGTCGGAGGAGTTGATAGTAATACTCGTCCACTACTACCGGATCTTCGTCCCGTTCGAGTGCTGCCTGCCGCCACCGCATCGCCCGTGTTACGGTCTGGTCTATCGAATCGAGCAATTCCGCCGGATTCTCCCGATACTGTTGCAACAGGCTTCTCGGCTGATAAAATGCCAGTTCCCAAAGCGCCGTCTTTGCGGCTTCCGTCTCCATAAGCGGGATAGTCTTTCTCGCTACTGTTTTCCCGTCGTTCATCGTTTCGTGTATTTTGATTCTCTTGTAATATATGGTCGAGCGTCTTGGCCGCTGTTATGTTGTCAAGATAAGCATTTAATTCTTTTTTTGCAAGTTCGGCCAGCTCGCCGACGGTAATATCTGCCGGGGCATAACGATTGTGTCCATTGGGTAAAAAGGTTTGTTCTTTGTTTCGCAGTCGCCATAATATTGGCTCTCCGAAGCCCATAATATCTTTTATTTTCAAGTTATTAGAATACCCGTATCGGTTGTCGTAGCTTTGTGGTGCGACGGGTACACTGACATAAATGCCCAAATCCGTTTCGGGTGCCCAAAGTGTAAACGAGCCGTCGCCGCCGGCCGGTGCTATATTGGTCTGGGCATAGATGGTTTTACCCTTGCGATCCGTTTCGTGCTCCCAGCCCAATTCATCGGCGAAAGCACGGCTGAATCGCTCCAAATCCTTGCGGAAGTTCTTTTCGGGGCGTAGATTGCCAGTCTCGTTTGTGTCTTTCTCGACAGCCCCCGTCATGTCGTATATTCCTGCCAATCGGTATTGTGCTCCCGTTCCTGTCGGCTGGGATGTTTTCTCGGCCTTGTCGAGATCGGCCATGTCGAACGCCTCCACCTGCTCGTAGCTGTCCATTTGCGCGGCATATTCCTCCATGCCGGGCATTTGGCGGGCGGCGGTGTAAATAGGTTTCAGATAGGGGCGGATCACGTCGCCCAGATCGGCGATCATCCGGCGGGAGAAGTCGGCGAATCGACGCGCTCCGGCCTCAACATGGTAAGCGGCCATTTGTGCACCTATGGAGAGTATTTCGGGGTCGAAGCCGGCGTTGAGTTGTCCGAGTTTCTCGCGCATCCGTCGTTTCAGTTCCTCGTATTGCTCAGTCGTTACCAATTTGTTCTGCGCCCCGTATTCGGGAGCTGTGCCGGCCGATGAAGCGGAATCGTCGGCTGTTTCCGATTGTTGTTTTTCCGCTGTCTGTCGGGCGTGTACCTCCTCTAATTCCGCATAGATGCTGTGTTGGAGCGGAAATACGGGTTTTCCTTCTTCTTGTTCTGCTGCCTTATTGATTTCCACCACTAACCGGATAGCGGCGTCTGCACTTTGTTCAGCCAATTTACGGATATGGTCGATGAATCGTTCGCGGGCTTCGTCATTTTGAACGATACTTTGTTTTTTATATCCCAGTCCCTCACGGGCCCTTGCCGAATAAAAACGGTACATATTATATGCCTTCGGAGAGTATGAATCTACCGGAACCAATGCCGCTTTATCAAATAGCGGATGTTGGATGGCGGGCTGTTCTTCCGATGTCGGGCGGGTGGCGTCGGATGTTGGTGCTGTCCCCCGAAATGCCTCGGCGTCTTCCGGGGTGTCGAATAGAAAACTGCGAGTGAAGGAGCTGTAATATCCGTCGTGTTCTTTGGCCCTCTTTTTCAAACTTTGAAATGCATTTCGTTCGATCCGTTCTGCCAATTTGACAGAGTAAAGAGTAGCGCCGGTCTTGGAGTGGCGGGTTTGTTCCGTAGGGCTGAAAAGTCCGGTTTCGGCCGATGTGTCGGATGTCGCGGTTTTCGTTCGATGCTGACTTTCGGCAAGGGTTGCCAGCTCCGCATGGATGCTGTGGCGAGGCGTAAGGATCGGTTTGCCCGCATATTTTTGAGCCGCAGCGTTGGCTTCCGCAACCAACTTGATTGCGGCGCGAACGTCTTTCTTGGCCAGCCGCCGCACGTCGCGGATGAATCCGGCTTTGATAAGGTCATTGTTCAGCACGCTGAAAACCTTATCGGGAAACGACGCGACGGCATGATGCAGGTATCTGTCGTATTCTTGGGTAATTGCAGGCGGAAACGTATCCTCGGCCGATGTGCTGTTTTGCGGGATTTCCTTTTGCCGTTCTTCTCGGAGCGGTAAAGTCCCCTGCGCATGATAAGCCTCCACCGCCTCGGCAATAACTTTGCTTTTCGAGGCTTCGGTACGGGCGATACGTTCCTGCAAACGGCCTATTTCCGCTTGCAGGGGAGCTAAAATGTCGTTGAGATTACGGTCGGAGAAATCGCGCGGCACGTCGAACAGATCGCCGTCGGAAGGTTCGTGAGACGGCCCGAACAACGTTGTTTGGTTATCCTCTTCGTAAGCGGTTCCGATATTGCGTTTTTCGGCAGCATAGCGGGTGCGAAGCGTGTGCAGTTCGGCCCTGTATTGGTCGAGACGGGCTTCGATCTCGGCGGCGGTCTCGGCCGCTATTCGTCGTTCGTCGTCGGTGAGGGGGCCGGATATTGCGTCCAGTCCGCCTCCATGTCGAACTGCGGCCGACCCGCCGCCCTGTTGTCCGAGATACGCATCATCACCTGCTGGGGCGTTACGTTGTTCTCCATCGACAGTCTCGCTACGATCGTTGCCAGTCGCTCCAAACGCTGAGGTGTCAATCCCGTTTCCGTTTTCGGTTTCGTCGTCATAATTTGCTGGATTGGGAGGTGCTGTCTCTGTCGCTTCAAAGTTAGTGTTTTTTGAAGATTCGGACGCATCCTCAATGAATAAATTATCTATTTCTGCCCATTGATCCTGCGACGTCTGTCCGGCCCATTGTGCGAAGGCGTCGTCATATAATAATTCCGTGCGGACGCGCTCCTGTTCGGCTTCATACTCCTGCATCCGGGCGTAATCCTCTTCGTCCATATCGTCGTATGGATTCGGAGTGTCGTTGTGCAACCTTACGGCAGCGTTGTAAGCCTGTCGTGGCGAATGTATTCGGGAGAGTACTTCCAGCACGGCATCTTTGATCGTCTTGTCGTCCATGTCCCAATGTGCCTGCTCCGTATTCCCGCCGCCGTATTGGAAATAAAGCCGCTCGGCGTATTGTTCGGGAGTGATACCGTCCGAAGATAGGATGCTGAACCGCGAGCGGCGTTCGTTTTCATTGCCCGTAAATCCGAGTTCTCGGGCCAACCCCCGACGATTGCCGCTGTCTTTCCATGCGAACCTCAACCCGCTGGCGATGTCGCGCAGGATCACGTCCTCGATAGATACGAAATCACCTAACTCGGCCGCAGATTGGGTGTAGGGTGTCGTTCGCTCTTTGCGGATTCGGGGTATTTCTGTGCGGGCGGGTGCCGCCGGGGGCGGCACGGCCGGGACCGGTGTCGGGTGCTCTTCAACGGGAACCGTTGCCGTGGCGTGCTGCTGTAAAAACTGCAAGGCGTCCGAATACATTTGCCGTTGTCCGGCATCGGCCGCTCCGTCGAGCATACGTTGTATGATTCGTTGTGCATCCTGCTCTCCTGCGGCTGCCCGAATCGCCTCGGCGAGTTGCCGGGCGATCGGTTCATTGTTCGTCGTGTCGGTATCCGTGGCTTCATTGTGCTGCGCAGGTGCGATGGCGGTGGTCGTTTCGGTCGGTGGTGGTGCCTCGGATTTCGGGGTGAGCGCATGGGCCGGTGTAAGGACGAATTGTCCGGTATCCAACTGTACGACGTAACTGCCGCCTTGCTTCCCTGTGATGCGCCCTTGTACCCCGTCTGCGGTAATTACTTCGTCGCCGTTGGCGTATTGTACGGCTTCGGGGGTAACGATTCGTGCGACTTCCTCTGGGGCAATGCCCGCTTCGGTGCCGGTTTCCATGTCGTATTGTTCCTGCTTGGCCCGATTCTCAGCTTCGGCCTGCTGTTCGATGATTTGAGCCTGCCGTGCTGAAAATTCCGCCAGCGGCGTTCGTTCGATATGTTCGAGTTCCGTCCGGTCGATCTGTCCGGGCTGGCCGGTTTCGGGGTCGAGGACGAATAAGGTTCCGTCCGTAGCCGCTTCGTCGGTGTCGCCCGAAAGTACGACATAGGTTTTCCCGTCCGCACGTCGGGCCGTTATGATTTCTTCGGTCGCCGTTTTGCCGTCAAGTCCTTTGTAGGCCCACCGCTCGGCGGTTTGTACGGCGGTATGGAGCGCTTCGCCCTCGGCATCGCCCGTCTCCATGCCGTCGAGAATCTGTCGTTGGAGTCGGAAGCGGGCATAGTC
>ULUP01028421.1_pt1 | contig 18527 bp, 13 predicted proteins | sample 1958581 | NCBI WGS metagenome assembly ULUP01 (sample SAMEA4835763, study PRJEB28245) | human gut metagenome | biome: gut microbiome; material: fecal sample | place: Denmark | collected 2008 | reverse complement strand
GCGGCTGAAAATGTCAAGCGTTGAACTTCTTTTTCGTGTATTCTTCTATTGCCGACAGCCTGCCGTCGAGCCTGTAACTGTATACTCCGCCCGACGTTACTATTATATGGTCGTATAATTTAACGTTCGCAAGCGAGAAAAGCAGAAACATTTTCTCGGTCGCGCCATCGTCCGCTTTCGACGGTTTCGCTATTCCCGACGGGTGATTGTGCGCGACTACCACGGCGTAAGGCTTTAAATTCGCGAACGCTCTCGTGAACGGAGCGAGCGAAACGGAAACCTTGCCTTCGTCTTTGTCCGTATATGTTTCACGTTTGATAATTCTGTTACTCTTCGACAAATAAAACGCGCATACGACCTCTTCGGCGAGACCGCCCATAGAATTTACGAGGTATTCTTTCACGCTTTCGAGACTGTAAATCTTCGTCTCGTCCTGTTTTTCTTCGTTCACAACGTCCACGGTTCTGCCGACGGCGGCTAAGAAAGTCGCGGCGGAAACTCCTATTCCGTCAACTTCGGCAAGGTCGGTAGGGTCTGCGTGTAACACCTCGTTTATCGATCCGTACTTCGCTATCAGTTTATGCGCTTCCGAGTTCACGTTCCGCCTCGGTATCGCCTGATACAATAAAAATTCCAATAATTCGTGTTTGGTAAAAGATTCGGGACTTTCTAAAAATCTCTCCCTCATTCTCGCCCTGTGCGCTTTGTGTAAATCCTCATTCATAATCGTCAATCGGCTTTCGTATTCTTTTTATCCGTATTCAGAACTTTAGAAAGCACCTTTATCTTAAAACTCATCATAGCAATGATTTCCGCAGGTATTACGACTAAAAATATCAACGGGAAGGGTCTCCACACGAGAAGCGTTATTAAAAACGCGTCCGTGACGACGGAACAAATCAAAAAGGATACCGCCGCGAAGTTTGCGTATTTGCCCCACCATAAAGACGAAAACACTACCGCCACTATCGCGATTATCGGCAGAGGAAAGACGTAACAATACAACGCGTTCCAGCCGAGATTGTCGGGATTCGCGCCCTGTAACGTTATAAAAACAACCAGTTCCAGAACAAGCGCGGCGACAAAGGTTATCGCCGTTATCAAAGACCTGTTTTTCTTCTTTATGCCTGCCGCGTAGGAAGTCTGTTCTTTCGCGATTTCGTCGTTTTCGTGTTTGGTCACGAGAAAATCTATCGACACGCCGAAAAGATTTGCTATAACCATAAGCACCGACACGTCGGGGATAGACTCGCCCCTTTCCCATTTGGAAACCGCCTTATCCGAGTAGTTGATTTTTTCCGCAAGTTCTATCTGCGTGAGTTTCATCTGCTTGCGGAGGGCTATTAAATTCTGAGCGAAAATAATCTTTAAATCTTCCATTTCTTAGTCCTCGGAATAATTTTAGCATATTATCCCGAAAAAATCAACGATAAATTTGTCATATAGCGTGATTTGTGGACGAAAACGGCAATTCTACTTTCGCTCTACAGTCGGTAGAGTTCGGGAAATCCCTCTCTACTCCGCTAAAATTTTTCGTATAACCCCGAACGCAATAAGTAGGTTGCCTAATTTGCCGCAGCGGTTTATACTTGAGGCAAATCGGACAAACCTGCAAGGAGGCGATATAAATGGCTGTCAGAGACTTTAAAAACAAAGTGATAACGGTGTTCGGCGATTCTATAGGAAAAGGCATAACGACCGACACGGGAAAACCCACGGTTATGGACAATTACGCGGTCAAGAGTTTCGAAGAAACCTACGAAATAAAAACAAACAACGTTTCGGCGTTCGGAAACTCGCTTAAAAGAATATGCGAGCGAGGCGTTATAGACAGATATATATCGGGACTTGACAAGACGAAGAATAACGTCGCCGTCATAGAACTCGGCGGCAACGACGCGGATTTCGACTGGAAAGCGGTCGCCGCCACGCCCGACTTTTGTCACACTTCAAAAACTTCGCCCGAGGAATTTTCCGTCCTCTATAAAGAGACGCTCGACAAACTTTTAAACGCGGGGGTCGAAGTCGTGCCCTGCACTATTCCGCCCGTAATGTCCGAGAGATATTTTTCAAACGTAATATCGAAAGTTGCAGACGGCGACAGAGTTCTTGAATTTTTTAAGGGCGACGTAGACACGATTTACCGTCATCAGGAAATGTTCAACAACGAAATTCTGAAAAATTCCTACGCAAAGGGGCTTAACATAATAGATTTAAGACAGAGATTTCTGACGTCGCTGCAATTTAAAAATTTAATGTGCCGAGACGGAATACACCCGAACGAAAAAGGGCAGGATGAAATTTTCTACGCCGCCCGAAATTTCGTCACGGCGTAACGTTTGACCCGTACAGAATAAAAATTATACGGATTTTATCCGTTATATCGGGCAACAATGCAAACTAAAACGATAAAACGGGCTGTAAAAAATCATAATCTTTTTTAGGGGTTAGCATTAAATATCCTCCATTTCTGAAAAATAAGGAATTTTTGATATTTTCTTGCTTTCCCCTTTGGGGAAAGTGGCTCGGAGAGCGAAGCGAAACCGAGACGATAGAGGTCATTTAAAGACAAAAATTTATCTAAATTTTGCAAAAGTAAACCCTCTCTCGTCTTTTACTCGCATTGCTCGTAAAATCCACTTCACCTCGGCGGCGGACGCCCCCTCTCCGTCAGACTTCGTCTGCCACCTCTCCCGTCACGGGAGAGCCTGCCCCAGAGGGGAAAGCAAGTGAAATATTTTTTTAACAATAAAAAAAGACTACATTTTTATCTTTTTTCGCAAGAATTGTAGTCTTTCTTTTTTGCAGTTTTTTACAGTCCCATTCACTATTTCTTATATTTCCCTTTGTCGTATTCGCCGTTTCACTTCTCTTTTATCCATCTTATTTCATACGGTTTTAACTCGATAATCGACTTATTGCCCGACTTATCGTATATCGGAGATACAATTTGTCCGTCCGTGGAATTATAATACGCGTAAGTTTTGCTTTCGTTATAATAATACGCGTCCACGTCCGAACTCTCGGCGTAAGTTTTTCTGAGTTCGCTCTCTTTTCTTCCAAGCCATAAAATCGCTTTATAAATAAGCCTTATCGCTTCGTTATTGTCGGAAATTCCCGAGAAGTATACGCTTCTGCCTCTCCCGTATTCGTTTACCGCCATATCCGCATTACATGCGTTCGGCATTCCCAATGGGTATTCGGGGTTGAAATGTGCCGCAAGTAGTTTCGCGGTAAGCGGATAAACGCCCTGTATTTTTTCGTTAAACCTTACGGTTGAAAGGTCAACGCCTTCCGTTATCCAATGCTTAGCGTCTGCTTTTACGGTATCGCGTCTTTCAAAGTGCGTAAAGTTACGTTCCTTTTCAAGTCCTAATACGTCGCGAAGTTGGAAATACGCTCCGTTTTTGAGGTAACCGCTCGGTTCGCCTACGCCTAAAAATCCGCCGCCTTCGTAAACGTAATTCCTGATTTTTTCGATGACCTTCTCGTCCGCCCACAAATAATCGCCGTGAAACGCTGTACCCGTAAGTCCGCAGGATATAACGGCGTCGTACCGTTTGAGATCAACTCGCTTCAACTCGTCGAACGAGATAAATTCGACGTCTACAGGAAGAACCGAAAGGGCGTAAGTAAAGGAGTTGTAATAGTATCCGTCCTGTCTCGTATCGTCTACGAACACTCCGCCGAGCATCCACGAATCGGGTCTGCCGCGGTAAGTTACAAACGCGACTTTCGCCTTGACGGCGCACCCGCCTCTTTCGACGTTCGACTTTATCTCCCGAAACTCGTCGCACACGCTTTTAACCTTGGCAACGAACTTTTTATAGTTTTCGATTTGTTTTAAATATCCGCCGAAGCCTATCCTGTCGATGGGCTTTTTTAAAAGGCTTCTTCTCATTCCGTTCCATACACAGGTCAGAATTTCCGTCCCCTTTTCATCGCCCGGACATTCGTTCGGGAAAAAGTACGGGGTCAGTCTGCCCTCGGTATATTTCACGCCCTTTATATTCGCAATCTGCTGAACGTATACCGCTCCCGACGGCGCGCCGACAACGGCGTCTAAACCTATATCCGCAAAATATGGGGAATACGGCTCCACGCCTATCCTGTGGTCGCCGTCGAACATCATCGCCTTTTTGCCGTACTTATGGCATAAATCGACGAAGAGTTTCGCCCACTTCGAACATTTTTTCTGCACGAAATCGACGTACAGACTCATCGTCTTGTTCGGAATTACGAATCTGTTTGAATAATACCCCTCCGAAATGATATCTTCGAGCGTGATTTTTACTCCCGTTTCTTTTTCGAACGCCTCGAACATTGCGGGCGAAGCAGTCATAGCGTAGTTATGCCAGTCCCATTTAACCTGTTTCGTTCCGCTTTCGTATACTATAAGGAAATTATAAAAAAAGGTCGTAAACCTCACGACCGTCACGTCGGGATTGTTTTTAAGCCACTCTTCCATTCTGAAAAGCATGTGGGAAAGGGCTTCGGGGTATATCGGGTCGAGGTCTATATCTTTGTCGCAAGTCCAGCCGTTCGAGAAGTAATTGTAAATCTGAACGGGATCCCAAGTGTTTACGGCAAAGAAGTTCACCGTGTACTCGTGGAATTTTTTACAGTTGAAAATCCGAACTTTGCCGCCGCCGAGAAATTCTCTGTCATCGTGAATACAACCCGTCGTGCGGTCGAAAACCTGCCAGTATTTTTCCGCGCTTTTATCGTTCGGCTCGAAACTATCTCTGAAAATTCCGTCAAGGACGTCTATTTCGAGTTCGCTCTCCGTCGCGAGATAACGCTTGGTGCATAACGCGGCGTTCTGCCAAAACTCCTTGTGATTTTTCGCGTATTCGCGATCCTCGCGCACGATAAAATACGCCTTATACGCCTCGCAGCCGAACTGTTTCAAATCTTTCGGCAAAGACACGCCGTCGCAGTCTCTCACCGCGTCCGCGCCCCAGAGTTTAATAAATTCCTTAGTCTTTTCGACGTAACTTTCGTCCGTCGGAACGGTAACTAATCCCTTAGTTATTTTTTCCATATCAATTAAATTCAAACACTTTTTGAAGATGCGGTTGAACCCCTGTCTTTTTATCGAGGGGCATAAACATCACGTCTTTCATATACGCGTTCCAGCGTTTTACGACTTCGCTTTCCGACTGAATCTTCGAGGCGTATTCCAACCCCTTTTCGCACTCGTAATACCCGAAAAGGTCGTCGCCGTCACACCATATCGTATAATTTTTAATACCCGCTTCGTTCAAAACCACCTTCATCTCGTTCCAGATTTCGTCGTGTCTTTTTATATACTCGTCCTTTTTCCCGTCGATAAGTTTTGCTCTCCAAGCGTACTTTTCCATAATACTTTACCTCCGATATCCGACCTCTCTTTGCCTTTTTAAGTTTACAGCCTGACGACCTTTTCTTCTTTTCTCGATTCTTCCGCCGCGAACACGCAAAGGTGTCCGTTTACAGAATCGTCGAGCGTCGTTATGGACAGCGAAGTTCTCTCGCCGTTGAGATACCTTATAAGGTCGTTCATGATCGCGAAATCGCCGCCGTTATGTCCGCCGAACCTCGCGTTGTTCACAACTCTTTTATTTACGTCGATAACCTCTTCCACGCCGTAAAATTTGCTCGGCGAGGGGTCGTATTTACGCAAAGTGACAAGCCCTTCTTCGATTTTTCCCTCGATTTCGCCCCACTGCCCGACTATATGTATATATCTGTCGGGTTTTGTCGCTCCCGCGACCAAAGTAAACGAACACTGCGAACCGTTCTTGAAAGCGATTATCGCGTTCTGTCTGTCCACGATATCGCCGCCTGCGATATAGGCGCATCTGCCGTAGTTGTCGTGTTTTAAAAACTCGATTTTTTCCTCTTTCGTTATCTCGTCGAGCGGCTTGTTGAGTTTGTCCCACACGAGGAAAGGCATTACGTTGAGGTCGATATACTCGCGTAACGCGGAATATCTGCAAACGTCCTTATACTTACATTCGTAACAAAATTCCGAAGCGTCTTTCGGCATTCTTTCCCTGACGAATTCGGAACGGCTGCCCATGCTCGAAACTTTTTCGGGCGCGGTGGCGTTGTTGAGCCAGCACATAATATCGAAATCGTGACAGCATTTAGCCAGAAGAAATCCCGAGCCGCATTTTTCTTCGCTGTTCCACTTTCCTCTGTCGTAGGAAGCGAGATAGTGCTGACGGCAAACGTGTTCGTTCATTTCCATAGAGATGATTTCGCCGATTTCGCCGTCCGCTATCAGTTTTTTTATCGTTTTGTAAAACGGGGTGTATCTGAGGACGTGGCAGACGAAAACCTTTAAATTCTTTTTTTCCGCCGCCTTTTTAATGTCGAAAAGTTCTTTTTTATTCGGGACGATAGGCTTTTCGATAAGCATATCGTAACCGTTTCCCAGAATCTGCATCGCGGTTTCGTAATGCATTTCGTCCATCGTCGCGTTGATTACTATATCGCATTCGATTTTGCTTTTAAGAAATTCCTCGAACGAGCCGAAAAGCCTGTCCGAAGAAAGCGAATATCTTTTTTTCGCCTCTTCGAGTTTAAATTCGTTCGGGTCAACGACGGCGACCACGGAAAGTTCTTCGGGGCGGTCGAGCGAATAGTCCGCGTAAACCTGCCCTCTGTTGCCGTAACCTACTATAACGGCTTTGATTTGTTTCAACATAACGTTTTCCTTATAGTTTCATTCCCGCGGCAAAATCTCCGCCGGAAAAATATTTCATACTGATTATCGACGTAAAAATCAGAGGCACGCTCGAAATGATATACATTGCGTACATCGCGCCGTTTTTGCCGCTTTTGATAAAGTTCGACTGCGCGTCGAGCATAATCGGCATAAGCGTCATCTTTCTCGTAAAGAGAAGGCTCGGCCACAAATAGTCGTTATACAGCGAACCGAAACAGCCTACGAACTGAAAAAGAATAATCGGTATCGCAAGCGGAACGGTTATTTTCGCGTAAATAACGGGATCGGACGCCCCCTCTATTCTCGCGCTTTCGTAAATGGCGGAGGGCTGCTGTCCGAAGAATATTCTGAACATAAACATACACGTTATCTGTCCGCCGGCAAAGTTCGGAAGAAGATAACCCGTGAACGTATCGCCGAGATTGAGCGTGTTTTTAACGAACGGCACCAAAATAGGCATACCCATTATCGACGGCAAAAGCATTACCGAGATAAAGGTCATAAAAATCGCCTCTTTAAAGGGAAATTTCTTCGTGGTAAAGACGTAGGCGAGTATCGAACCTAAAAGGCAATCGCCGAACGCGCCGATAAGAGAGACTATTATACTCCTTAAAGCCGAGTTTTTTACGACTTCCCACGCCTCCGAGAAATTTTTGCCCGCGTTTGCAAACAGTTCTCCGCTCGGCAACGCGAATATGTTTTTCTGAATATGGAAGGTGTCTTTAAGCGAATTTACGACCGTTATAAAAAGCGGTAAAAGCGCGAAAAGCACGCATATCGTCACCCACGCGATTATAAAAATTTGCAAGGGGATTATATCGTAAGATTTTTTTACTTTATTCTTATTCATTTATTCGTCCCCTCCGCTGAACTGCATTTTCATATTGATAATCGTCGCGAAAAGCAGAAATACGAATATTACCGTGGCGTAAGCCGCCGAATACCCGTAATCGCCCTGAAGCATATACGAATACATCTCGTGTATGGGCGTTTTCGTGCCGTAACTCGCCTTACTGTCTATCATATACGTCCTCGCGAAATTCTGCAAAGAGTGTATGAACGTAGTCACGAAAACGTACTTTATCTGCGGCAGAATCAGCGGCAGGTCGATTTTTAAAAATCTTTTGAACACTCCGCAACCTTCGAGTTCCGCCGCTTCGTAATAACTGTCCGATATATTCATCATCGCGCCGTAAAATATAAGATACGCCCCCACGAACGGGAAACCCATAAGCAACGTCGCCCACCTCGCGGTGGAGTTTTGCGTCAGGAACATTATTTCTTTGCCGCCGCAGGATTTGATTATGAGGTTTATAACTCCCGAAAACCCGTAAATACCCTCTTTCCATATAAGAAGCCCCGTGACGCTCGGAATTATCCCCGGGATAAACAGAAGAGTTCTCGTAATCGCCGAGTACTTTCTGCTCGCCATTATCGTAAGGAAAAAGGCGAAAATCAGGGGCGGAAGGAGAGCAAAAACGAGATCGGCGGCGAGAAATATTCCCATATTCGAAAACGCTTCCGCGGCGTATTTGCTCGTAAATATGTTTATGTAATGTTTAAAATTATTCCATAAAAGCGTCGGTTTATCCTGCGTATAGTCGAAAAACGACAATCCTATCGAGGCAATGGCAGGATAAAAACAGAACATACAAAGGAGAGTAAAAGACGGCAGTATGGCAAGATAGACGAATTTCGACTTAGCCATATCTTTGAACGTCTTACCTGTTTTTTCCCTTATTTTCGGCGAAAAAATACATAACCCCGAAACCACGGAGAGTATAAACGCCGCAAAGGCAAGAACCGTAAAGACGATAAACAGCGTTTTATACAGGCTTTCCCGTACTTTGCCGTCTACGGCGAACACCGCTTTTATCATCTTGCCCGATTCCGAGAAGTTGGAATTGTAATAAGTATACGACAAATTGCCTTCCGACGCGACTATCGAAGTAATATCGAAATCGGTCGCGACCGAATATACGACTTTTTCCGTCGTAAGGTCGATTTTTGTAACTTCCGAGAGAGTTTTGTATATGACGTAAGCCGAGTTTTCATACGGGTCGTAAAACATCGACCTGTTTTCGGTTATCGGGTTGCCGCTCAACTTTACTCCGTCGATTTTTTCAAGCGGAAGTTCTTCGCCGAACCCCACTCCCGTTACGTTTTCCGCGCGGAATTTATAGAGTTCGTTTTCCGAACTCGTAACGTAAAAATATCCGTTTTCAGCGTTGTACGCGGAGCCTGCGAAGGCGTTGACTTCGGGACTTACGTAGTAATATTCCGACTTGTCGTACTCCTCGCTATCGGCGGTGACCGTCCCTCTCATACTGAAAGTAACGTTATATTCCGAGCCGTATTCGGCGTTTACGAAATCTTCCGCCCGTCTCTTTAAAACGTTTAGTTTTTCGGTCGGATTTTCCTCTTTCAGTTCGGCGAGTTTGTCCTCGTAAGCGGCGTAATAACCGCACCCCGAAAGGTCTGCCTTGAATTTGTGTACGCCCTGATTCGTTACTACGACGACTTCGCCGTCTTTTCCGTCAACGGACAAAATTTTATCGCCCTTGGAAAGTTCGAGGTTCACGTTGCCGTCGTCGTAACCCGTATACAGATGTCCTTTTACCGCCTCGCCCGACAAATCGGACGGATAAGCGAAAATTTTAACGTAGTTTGCGGCTCTCGAAAAGACGTACAAACGTCCGCCGAAAGCCTTCATGGAGTCGTAATTTCCGTCGTATACGTTTTCGGAAAGGAGTTCGAGTTCCGAATTTAACCAAAGAACGTATCTCGCGTCAGTCTCGGTGTTCATAGCCGCGACGTAAACGTTATCGCTCCCTTTTTCCTTGTATACCGCTGATATTTTTCCTATATCCACGCCGAATTTTTCTTTCGCCGCGGTTTTTACGTCAACCGTCTTTTCGGTTTTTCCCCTGCTGTTTGACAGGCGAAGTTCCTTCGTCGTCGAGTAGAGTATCTTATCCTCCGAAAAAAGAGTCTGAGAGGTGAAGTTGTCCTCGCCTCCCGCGATTTCTCTGTTCGTTTTCGGAAGTTTTAAACCGAAAATAACGGCGGCGACCGTGAAAACCATGAGGACTGCGAGAAAGACAATCGCCCACAGTTTTAACTTGTCGCCTTTGATTTTTCCGTTATCGTTCGTCATTTTTTAACCGTTGGTGGGTCCGCCCCATACCTTGTAGCAATCTTCGTTCCACTTCTGCGAAGTCGCGTATTCTTTCCACGCTACCATAAGGCTGTTGTGCCACGTAGTCGAAAACTCGTCGATACTCATGGGATCGTCGGTCTTTAAAAGCCCTCTCCATATTTTTATCGAAGTTTCGATATTGTCCTTGTTCATAGCGATATATCTCAAAAACGACTTGACGAAATCGTTGGAATCGGAAAGACCCGTAAACGAAATCTTGTCGGTTTTGAAGAAGTCTATCCACTTTTGCGGTACGACGACGAGGTCGTTTTTAACCGTCGTAATACCCTGCGGAGCGACGTCCGTTTTACTTAACGCGTTATAATAAATCGACTGACCGTAAGGAGACATAACGAACTTGATGAAGTCGAGATTGAGTTCGTTCTGTTTGGTGTCGTGATTGAGTACGGAGAGATATCCGCCGTTGCCGCCTACGTCTCTCATAATCGTTCCGTCGTCGATATATCCGCCCTCGCTTACCATTCTCGGATAATCGAAAAAGTCCATAGAAAAGCCGTCCACGTCGTTAAAGGAAAGTCCCGAACCGGCGTAATCGAGCATAATCTGCGGCGAGTTCTTGCCTCCAGACTGCGTTTTGAACTTGTTGCGGACGGTCTCGAAAGAATCGGTTGCCGCCGTGACGTGAACGTACTCTCTCATCTTGGCAAACTGCGAGACGAATTCTTTATATTTCGGGCTTTTCGCGCCGCAATAATATTCGGACGTATCGTCGAGAACGACGTTGTAGAATTTAGTGATGTTCGCGCCGTATTCGGGGTCGGATTCGGGGTTTTCGTCCGTTACGTCCAACTCGAAATTGTCGCTCGTCATTATGTTTTTGTACTCGTTTCTGTAATAGTAATCGCCGTAAACCCTTATAAGCCACGAGAACTGAAAACCGTCTACCGAGTCGTTGTCCAAAGATATGCCGAGCGGATAATTATATCCCGCTTTCTTCATATATTTGCACACTTCCATAAGTTCGTCCCACGTTTCGGGGGTCTGCTTTACGGTTGCGCCCTCTTTCGTTGCCTCGGTCTTAGCCGCGTTAAACGCCACGGTGTTTATAAACCAAGCCGTCTGCAAATCCTGCGAATTGATTATGTAAACCGAGGAAGTCGAGCCGGTCGTGTCGGTAGTGTATGCGTTTCTGTTTAAAACGCTGCTCCATTTCAGATTGCCGGCGTAGCCGTTGACTTTATTGATCGCTCCCGCCATATTGTAGCACTTTGCCGAAAGATCGGAAACGAGGTTGCCTTGCACTATGTCCCAGTCGGTTTTCGGGTTGTTGAGTTCGGTGTTGAGCCTGTCTTTATACTTGCCCTGCACGCCTTCCATGCCGATGTTTACGGTCACGGCGTCGCTGTGAAGCCTCTGATACTCCGCCGCGAGAGCCTCCCACGCAGGCTCTGTGGATTCGAACTGAATAACCACGTCGATTTGTCCGCTTCTCTGTTTGATTTCAGAGGATACGGGCAAATATTTTTCGTCTAACCCCTCGAGTTTAAGAGGTTGGACGGTTATGCAATCGGTTATTTCGCCGCCCTTGGATTCGGACGAAGGATTTTCGCTAGTCGGTTCGGAATTCGGCTTTCCGCCGTTTCCCGAGTTTCCGCCGCCGCACGCCGCAAGCGATACGAGCATCGTCATAGCGGCAAGTAACGATATAAGTCTTTTTTTCATAATAACGCTCCTTTTTTATTCGACTATCAATCGAAACGTCTTTCCGTTTCTGTTCTGTGTGAATACAAACGAATAGGTGAGTTTTCCGTTCTCCGCGATTACGCTGTAACCGTCGTAACCGTGATCGCTCGAAAGTTTGACTTCCACCCACTCGCCGTTCACCTTTTCATAGAGTTTCGGTTTTGAAAGTTTTGTAATTCCCGTAACTTTTACGGAATAATTGACCTCTTTATCTCCGTCCACGCCGCCGTTTAAGGTAAATTCGGCTTTGTTTTCCGCCGCCTCTACGGTCGGAATATATCCGTCGATTACCGTTTTGCCGACTGTCGGCGAGATTGTTATCGGGTTTACGACGCTGTCGTTATAAACTTGTTTCACGTTGTCGCAATCAGTCTGCCCGACCTTCCCGTAGGAAAGGAATATAACGTCGGTATCTATATAATCGCCCGCCTTGAAAGACACGTCTTCCGACAGCGTAAGCGAACCGTAATTGAGTTTATCCTGCCAGTCGTTGAGATAGCCGAGGTTTACGTTGCTTTCCTTGCCGCCGACTACTATTTTACTGTTTTTGACGATAAGTCCGAAGTTGGACATATCGGGCTGTTCTTTCTGCTCTATCCCGTAAAGGGTAAAGTACGAAGAGTTTTTGTTGAGTTTATATATAGTCGCCCCGCTCCTCGTCGCGTTCGTTATCTGCTTTTCTTTGCCGTTTTCGTCGAGGTAGGAAGAATATTTGTAGGTGCAGTTCCTGCCGTTGAACGAAGCGAGGGAAAACGAACCCTTTTCGTAAGTTACGTCCTTTAAAAATCTGACGTAAATTCTGTAATACGTTCTGTTTTCGTCCGCCTGCGGCATTTCGACGTGCCTCATCGTATATTCGAACGCCCCGTCGTCGGAAACGTACGAATAATCGAGATCGGCGTAAGTAAGTCCCGAGGAACGGATATCCGAACCCGTGTACTCGCAAAGCGTGCTTCCGAAATCGGAATTAACGCTCATAAGCATACCCGCCGAACTGAACTGCGGATCGCCGTTTTGCCACATATTGCCGCTCGCGCTTCTGAAATCGGGCAAAAACCAACTCTTGCCGAACGAGCCGTAACCGAGGCTCGGACCTTTGAGCGCGTAATAAGGCGCGATGCAGTTGGTCTCGTGTACGCCCGTGGACAGATGATAATAGGAAACGTAATAGGAAATGGAAGAAAGTTGCTTGATATTATACTTGCCCCACTTCATATACACGTTCACGACCGTGAACTTCTTCGTCGAATTTTTCTCGATTACTATCGGAAGGTACGAGTCGCCGTAAATCTTGTCGTACGGGTCGTATATCGGCTCTTCCTTTTCGTGTCCGAAGTTTTTGGAAACCTGTACGGGTACGGGAACCTGCGCGTCGTTTTCGTCTAAAAGAGCCGCGCCTTCGAGCGGATAGTCGGTATGAACGTAGATATACGCCGTTCTGTCCTTGTCGTCGCCTTTTATCCTTACGCTTTCCTCGAATTTCTTTTCCTGATCCTTGTAGTACGCCGCATTGAATCCCTCGCCGCCGAGATAGAACTCGTAACAGCCTTTGAGATAATCGTAACCGACGTATTTCGCCGAATCTTTATCGGTAACTTCGATATTCTTATCGTCGAGCGGATTTCTTTCGAGTTCGCTCGCCGCTTTTATTCCGTCGAACGAATGAGTCTCGTCGTTATAAATCCTGTTTCCGAAACTGACGTCGGCTCCCGACGGCATAGCCGTTCCGTCTACGCTTATCTCCTGTCTTATAACGAGATATCTGCCGCTTATAACTACGCTTACTTTCTCGGCGTTTACGAATATAAACCCGATAACGCCGACGTTTTTGACGTCTAAGGCGACGTATTCGACGGTTCTTTCGTCTATATTGTCCGCAGAAGAATGAACGCCGTTGCCGTCCTTTATTTCGTATCCGGCGATTTCGTCAAGGCTCGCTTTTACCTCGAAACCGTACGCCGTTACGTCCGCCGCGCCGCCCGAAACCACTCTGAACTGCTCGTGAATTTTATCGGGATAGGTGTGATAAATCTTTTCGAGATGACAGGAAAGCCCGTCGAACTCGAGGTCTCTCACGTTTACGGCGTAATAGTAATAACCGAAGTCGGTCGTGTTCGCTCTCGCGTCCTTACCCGACTTTTTGGCGTAAATCCGTTCCGTTCCGCTTACCGCGTACACGTCCATCGTGTTTTCGAGATAGGGTTTTCCCTGCGAATTGCCGAAATACCCGACCGTCTTTCCCGAACCTCTAAGAACGTGCGAAAACTTCGATTTTGCGTTTTTTACGACGTATTCGCCCCGTTCGTAGTCGTTATCTTTATAATACGCCTGAACCGAGTTGGCGGCGTTTACCGCGTAAGTCACGCTCGACGCGAGTTCGGTCTGACCTTTGAGGTCTATGACTTCTTTCGTCGGCTCAGGTTGTTCCGTCGATTCGCTCTCGCTCGTTTTTTCCGATTCTCTCGCCGATTCGCTCGTTTTTTCCGAGTTCCCCGTCGAACCTCTGCCGCCGTTGCACGAACAAAGCGGCAAAGAAAGAAGAATCAGGGCGGATAACAAGGCTATTATTTTTTGAAGTTTATTCATCTTTTTATACTCCCGTGATTTCGGCGATTATCATCTCGTTGGAAAGATCGTTTTCGTCCGCGCTTACATAATTCGCCTGAATCCTGAACTTTACGAGTTCTACCGCTTCCGTCCAATACTTGTTGCCCGAGAGGTCGAATTCGACTACCGTCCATTCGCCGCCCTCGGCCATATTCTTTTCGTTTGATTTGAACGTATACCATTTCGCCGCCGAACCGAAATAATCTTTTCTGCTTCCGACGTACTTACCGTCGGCTTTTTTCGCCGTCCAGTAAATCGCAAGTTGGCTCGCGTTTCCGAGGTTTTTGAGTTTTACCCTTATCTTCGTAATTCCCTTGATGCTGAGGCTCGCGGAATTAGTAGAAAGACTCGGGTCGCCTATAAGACTGTAACCGAAGTTGATTTTCAGATTTCCGTCCGAAAGCAAGGTCGTCGTTCCCGCCGTGGATCCGGGCTTGGTGGCAGCCGTAGCCTTAAAGCCCTCGTACACGGCCTTTCCGTCGTAATAAACCGTTCCGTCCGTCTTTACGAAAATTTCCGTCTCACCCGCTATCCTTTCGTTTTCTATATCGAAAGGCTCGGTTAATCCGGCGTTTTTGTAATAGCCGAGGACTTTATAACCGCCGAGGGCGGAAGCCGCCTTTTCCCTGCCGATTATTACGTTTTTGTCGCTTTTTATTTCCCTGACGACTCCGCCGACGTTGAATTTAACGGTCGTCTTGCTCTTGTCGTAAGTTTCGTCGTATACGCCTTTGATATAGGAGATGAGAAGTTCGTTTTTCTCGCCTGCCGTACCGTTGAACGCGTAGAGCGACTGAATTCTGAGAGAGTAAAGTCTGTCTGCGTTTTTCCACATATTGTTCGGCTTGGCGGGTTCCTGCTCGGACGCTATGTTGATCCGAAGAATTACCCACTCGTCGTCCTCGCTCATCTGCATCTCTTTATTGCCGTACGTGTAGCAGAAATTCTGATTTCCCGAATAGGTTTCGGTTCCGACGTAATTGCCCGAATTATCTTTAAGCACCCAATAGAACATCAACTGATTCGCGTTGCCGACGTTCTTGAATTTTATTTCGACTATCTGCGACTTCGTTATGTCTACGTTAAGCCCCTCGGCGCAGATATACGGGTCTCTCGCCGTGCTGTAACCGAAGTTCGCCCTCGCGTAAGTCTCGCCGTTTTTGGTTTCTTCCGAAATAGAACCCGCCGTCGAGCCTGCGCCGCTTATCGCCGCTACCGCGCGGAAACCGTTCGCGAGCGACTTGGAATCGAAATACATATAATCTTCGACGTCGATATAAATGTCCGTTTTACTCGTTATAGGCTTGTCGAAATCAAACTCGCTTCCCTCCGCAAATTCTGCGGAAAGATAATAGCCCTTTACCTTGTAACCGTATATCGAATCGTCGCATCTGCCCGTCTTTCTGCCCTTTTTAACCTCCGTCGAGTATACGGGAATTTCCAAGCCTTTGAGGTAGAAATTGACGTCGTAGTACGCGTCCCATTTTGCGTAAAGAGTCATATCTCCCGCAACTTTGTCAAGACCGAAATCCCATTCCGCTTCGTACTCTCTGTCCGTGTACCACCCCGCGACTCTGTACCCGTCGGGATTTTCGCCTCTCACCCTTATATCGGGTTCGACCACGAGGTCTCCCTTATGAGCCTTCTGATCCAAAGCCCTGTTCGTCGGAAGGTCGATACAGGTGTCGAATTTCACGACGTATACGGCGTTCGGGTCTTCCGTTTCGGCTTCGCTGTCCGTCGGGCTTTCCTGCCCGCTCGGATTAGACTCTCCGCCGCCCGTACTGCCGCCGCCCGTTTTGCCGCCGCAGCCGACGACAAACGCCGCTAAAAGCGATACTATCATTAGCATTACGATGATTTTGAATTTTTTCGTCATTTATTTCGCTCCTGTCAATATTTCTCTGATATTTTTTATCTCTTCGGCGGTGACGCCGTTTCTTAAAAGGAACTCTTCGATTCCGTCTTTCAGACTCGGCTCCTCAGTCTTTTTGCTTATCGAATACTTCATAAAGTTGGAGTAGAGTCCCTCGGTCGCGGCGTAGTGATTTTGCTTGCGGCTTTCGACGTCTTTCTGCTCGAAATCGAGACATCCGTACTCGGAAAGAAAAGACAACTCGTAATCGAGCGTGAGATCCTGATGCTCAACGCCGACAAGTCCGTTTATAACGTAGGCGAGCGTTCCCGTCCTGTCTCTGCCTATCTGACAATGAAAATAAATCGGGTAGTTTTTCTCGTCCGCGAATACTTTTACCGCCGTGATAAGCCCTTTTCTGCATTCGTTGTCTCTGATAGACAAATCGCCGTGGAAATAACAGGCGCACCCCTTTGCGGGAAGTTCGGGATAGTTGATTCCGAGATTTTTAAGCGTCCTTTTTCTGCTCGGCTCTTCCCTTAAATCGATTATCGTCTTTATGCCGAACTTTTTAAACCATTCTTTGCCGCCGTCCGTGAGATTGTCGGGGTTTCCGCCTCTATATACAAGTCCCTGCTTTACCGTAAGTCCGTCCGCCGTCTCGTAGCCGCCTATGTCTCTCGTGTTGGACGTTCCGCCGATTTTCACCGTTCTCGGTCCTTTTTTCGTGGTGAATCTCCTCACTTCGCTCTCTTCGCCGCTTTCGGCGTTCACGACCGACGAGTAGTATTCGGTTCCGCAAAACAAATCGGAAACTTCCGTAACGGAAGAGGAAAAATCATACTCTTTCGCCTGCGTCATATCCTTGTTTCGCGAGATTAAAAGTCGGTAGTCGCCCTCCCCTCCCGAACGACTGAATTTTACGCTTTCGGGGAAATAACGGTCGCCTTCGGACTTGTTTATGTAATCGTAGGTCTTGCCCGTTTCATAGTCTTTCGCTACGTTTTCAATCAATTCGTTCATAAGCGAAACTTCCGCGTTTTCTTCGGGGGTTATTATCGTTACGCCTTTTTTCATACTCTCCTCGCTTCCTTTGTTTCCGTCGCTTTCGCCACGAGATAGGTTTCCTCCCCCGCCGCCGCACGCCGTCAGAAACAGCAGACACGCGCACGAAACGAAACAAAGAATTTTCCTGATGCCCACTTATAATACCCCCATAATCTAAGTATGTCAAGATTATACCACTCCGACGCGATTTAATCTATATCAATATTTATTATTGTTGTTACAAATATTAAGATGTTTTATATTTGCGTTTTTTGGAAAATTTACAATTTTAGTATTATTTGATAAATATTTCCTTATTTTTGCCCGTTTTGTTATTTAGAAATTATTTTTAGCGTAATATGCATTGACAAATTTTAATTTTTTTGTTATAATATCGACGCTATGGATAACGAGAACACGACTCTTAAAGAAACGATTTTAAAAGCGTACTTCGAAAACGGAATTTCAAAGGAAGAAATACTGAAAAAACACCTCATCGGCGCGGATACGCTCAACTTCTGGATAAAGGAAAGGGAATCCGAGGACGGGCGCGTCGGAAAGAAACCGTCGGAAGAACCGATAAACTACGAATCCGAAGCCGACGACGATTTCCACATTTTCTTAAAAAAAGAGCGTTTTCTGCTCGATATGCCCCACTATCACGAAAGCGTGGAGTTGATTTGCGTGCTTAAAGGCTCGGCAAGGGCGCACGTCGGCGAAAAGGTATTTCAGATAAATAGCGGCGAAATCTGTTTCAGCAATAGATTTCAGAACCACTTTTACGAAAATCAGTCGCGCGATTTAGAGGCAATCTGCGTAGTTTTAAGCCATAATTTCACCCATCATTTCAGACAGGCAGAGGGCGACAAAACGCCGCCCGCATATATGAAGAATGCAGAATACAACGAAAGAATAATCGAACTTTTGCAAAAATGGCTCGACGAAAAGGACAAGTCTTTTCTTTTAAACTGCGCGTATTCGAATCTTCTGTTCGATTTGCTCATAAAAACGTACGGGCTTTCCGATTCCGTCAAAACCGACTCCGACAGGCTTGCCGTTAAATTTATCGACTATATCGAAAACAACTATCGTTCGGACATTTCGCTTACGACCATGGCGAAGCATTTCGGGTACACGAAGGAATATTGCAGTAAACTGTTCAACAAGTCGGTAGGGCAGCATTTCAACACGTTTTTGAACTCGGTGAGGGTCAGAAAAGCGGAAGAAATGATGAACTCCAAAGAGGGGGAAAACAGAAAAATCACCGATATTATCTACGAATGCGGTTTTACGAATCAAGTGACTTTTTACAGGCATTATAAAGCGGACAAAGGCGAGCGGACGAAACGAAGTTAAGCGAAATCGAGACGATAGAGGTCATAACATACTTAATTGTACAT
>ULUP01041692.1_pt1 | contig 18740 bp, 14 predicted proteins | sample 1958581 | NCBI WGS metagenome assembly ULUP01 (sample SAMEA4835763, study PRJEB28245) | human gut metagenome | biome: gut microbiome; material: fecal sample | place: Denmark | collected 2008 | reverse complement strand
CCCGTACTCGGAGCCGCGGATTCATTCGAGCCGTTTCCGCCCGAATTTCCCGAGCCTCCGCCGCAAGCGGTTACGAAAAAGAGCGACGTAAAGCATAAAGTCGCCGCAATAATCGAAATAAGTTTCTTAATAGATTTCTTCATATTTTTCTCCTTTCTATTTTTAAAAAATTACTTTTTGTTTTTTTAGTTAAGCGTTTCCTTTCATCTTATGACGAAAGGAGGAGTACTCCTCGCTTTTTATGATTTAATTGTCGCAAAATCGCATCAGCCTTTTAAGCCGCCGATATGAACTTTTTCCATTACCGTATTCTGGAAACAACCGAAAAGTACGAGTATCGGTATTATCGAAACGAGTACGCCCGCAAAATACGACGGAGTATCCGCTTTGAATTTCGTACCCTCGCTGTAAGCGTACGCGCCGTAAGCAAGCGTCGGATATTTCTGCCAGTACAAAAGTATAGTCGAATAGTCGTTCCACGTTCCTATTACGCCCATGACGTACAAAGCGGTCGCGCTCGGTATAACCATGGGAAGCATAATTTTAAGGTACACCTGCCAATGTCCCGCGCCGTCGATAAACGCCGCTTCGGCATACTGCCACGATATCGCCTTATAGAATGCGTAATAATAGAAGAAATTTCCGCCGAAAAGCGTTACGTGCGTCAAAAACATCAACGGACTGTTGATAATCTTGATGTCCGTAAGCAACTTATACATCGCTCCCGCCGCGCCATATATCGGAAGAATGGATACGAACACTCCGAGTTTGTAAATCATTCTCGTAACCTTGGAACTGTAAAAAACGAGAACATACGTTACCGTAGCCGTTACAAACGCCGCGATAAGCGGACCTAAAAGGGATATCCAAATCGAGTTTATAAGCATTTTTCCGTAGGAAAGTCCGCCCATTTCCTCCCATCTTTTAAATACGCCCGTAAAGTTTTTAAACGTAGGATTTTCGGGAATACAGAATACTCTGTTTTTTATTTTGTCCATAAGGTACGCCTTGTTATCTGCCTTTATCGCGATTAAAATAGCGAAAAGGAAAAAAAACAATATAAACGCCGCGTACAGACTGAAAAGGACGAACGCTATGACCGAACCTATTTCCTGAGGAACGGTTTTTTTTGTTACGAAATGTTTTTTTCCTTTCATCATAAAACGTCCTCTTGATCTTTTTTGTCGCTGTACACTATATGCTTGATAAGCATCGCAATCGGAAACACCATTAAAGTCATGATAAGACCTACCGCCGAAACGTAATACAAATCCTGAGTTACGCCGAGATCCGAACCGACGACGTACCTGTATAAAAGGAATGCCAGCGTCATTGTTCCGTTCGCTCCCTTTGTAAATACCATTATAGGACCGCTCGCCGAAAGAATCGCCGCGCAGCGAAGTATGAGCATAGTGGAAATCGTCGGCCACATCATCGGTATTACAAGGGAAACGAGTTCTCTCGTCCAACCGCAACCGTCTATTCTGCCCGCTTCCAGTACTTCCGCGTTTGTACCGTTCATAGAACCGCCCACGATAATTATGTTTCCGCCGAAGCTGAACATTATCGTATAAAAAAGAACGGTTAAAATAGCCTCGGGCGAATCCCCGAGAAGGTTTACGTGCGTCGGCGTTATCCCCGCCTTATATCTTATCGCGTCGATAATACCGCCCGTTCCTATAGAATACTTGAAAAGCGAAACGAGAACGGATGAGGAAATTATCGCGGGAAGATAATAGACAAACCTGAAAAATCTGTAACCTTTGAGTTTCTTGAAAAAGAAATAACTCATAATTATAGAAACGGGAAAGACTATCAGAAGGTCGGCGAAGAAAAATATCAAAGTGTTCCTGAGAGCCTCGATAAGTTCCTTAAAATCGGAACCGCTCGTATCGAAAATACGTTTAAAATTTTCAAGCGAAAAATTTTCGACCAACTTTCCCGTCGAATAATCGGGTCTTTGAAAAGCCATAAAGACGGAATCTGCGTTCACATAAACGAAAAACAGCAGAAATCCTATCGTTGGCAAAATAAGCGCGCTTACCATAAAGCATATTTTTATGGTGTTTGCGCTCATATTTTTGGTGATTTTATTCTTTAGTTCGATCATACTTTTTTTTAGTAAACTCTCCTTTTGGCGGATTTCAACTAAATCTCCTGTGGTTAGCGCCGAAATTATATCACACTAAAAAGCGGATTTCAATACTCTACGCCAACCTGTTTTTGTGCTATACCGACTTTTTTATTGACTTTCGGGCGATAATGTATTATAATTAAAAAAATTTTTTCGGCGAGGTTTTTATGGTTCAAAACAAAGAAAGGGTAGCAACTCTCGGCTATTACGACTGGGCGATAAGAGACAACAGTCAAAAATACAGAATGTACGCGAAAAAAACTTCCAACGAGGACAGCAAAATTCACCGCCACGATTATATCGAATTTTTCTATGTTACCGAGGGCTTCGGAACTCATATTTTGAACAAGAAAAGTTACAGAGTCGAAACGGGCGACGCGTGCCTCCTCAATCCGAGCGACGTTCACGGCTTTACCTACGACAGGAAAGAGGGATTTTCTCACTACGACATTCTTATGGACAAAGAATACTTCAAAAACGCCTGTTCCTTCTTTTACGACGGACTTTACGACGATTTTATGAGCGGAAAATTCTCGTGCGTTTTCAAACTTTCGTTCGAGCAGATAACCACCCTCAACAAATTCGCGCCGTATATGTTTCTGCCGCCCGACAACATCGGTTATATTATGGCTTCCAAATCGCTGACGACCACGATAATTAACTTTTTAATCGAAAGTTATCTGCAAAAGAACAAGGACGATTTCCCGCAATGGCTCATTACGCTCCTTTCAAAACTTAATTCGAGCGAAAATTTCACCGTTCCGCTTCCCGAACTCACGAAAGAGTTCGCGTATAACGTGGACTATATGCGGCGAATCTTCAAGAAAAATCTCGGCGTGACGATGACCGACTATTTCAACAGAAACAAAGCCGATTACGCTTACAGGCTTTTGCAGACAACCGACCTTTCGATCGAACAGATTTGCGAGACAATCGGCATTAACAACATTTCGCACTTCTATCATCTGTTCAAGGAATTCTTCAACAGCACTCCCAACAAGATAAGAAAGTCGTAACGACTCCCCGAAAATTTCTTGACGGAACGTACGTAAGTGTTTCACATACTATAACGTGACGCCCGTTTTGTAAAAGGCTATCTCTCTTATATCTTCGCTTTTACACTTCGTTTCACCGTTAATTGCGAAGATAATCGACTTATAGAGGGCTTTTTCGTCCATTTCATACGCATTGAAGTCAATCCAGCCGCTCTTTTTCTCCGCTAAATAATCGTTCGTCGAGATTTTAAAAGTCGGAACAAAAGTCGAAAACGGCGTTCCCCTGCCCGTCGTGAAAAGCACTATCTGACAACCGCTCGCGGCAAGAGCCGTCGCCGCTATGAGGTCGTTACCCGGCGCGTTTAAGGTAGATACGCCTTGCTTTTTGACCTGTTCGCCGTAAGATAAAACGTCTACTATTTTCGTACTTCCCGCTTTTTCAACGCAACCGAGCGATTTTTCTTCCAAGGTGGTTATGCCGCCTTTTTTGTTGCCGGGGCTTGGATTTTCATACACGGGAAAGCCGTTGTCCGTATAGAATTTCTTGAAATTCACTATCATTTCGCGGTATTTTTCGTACACCTCTCGGCTTTCGCATTTATTCATTAAAAGCCTTTCCGCTCCGAACATTTCGGGTACTTCGGTAAGTATCGCTAAGCCGCCTTCTTCCACTATTCTGTCCGTTATTTTTCCTACGAGCGGATTTGCGGTAAGTCCCGAAAATCCGTCGCTTCCGCCGCATTTAAGCCCTATGCAAAGTTCGCTTATCGGCACTTCTTCCCGTTTCAAATCTTTTGCCTTTTCGCAAAAGTCTTTCAGTATTTCAAGTCCGTATTCCGTCTCGTCGTCCACGTCCTGACAATTAAAATACGCTATGTTATCTCTGTTGTACTGTTTAAGATATTCCTTTATTCCGTCAAGTCCGTTATTCTCGCAGCCGAGACCTACGAACAATACGAAACTTGCGTTCGGATTCAACGCAACCGAACACAAAAGCCTCTTTATATTTTCATTATCCTCTCCGAGTTGAGAACAGCCGAACTGGTGAGTAAGAGCAAAAAGTCCGTCTATAGCACCTTTAACGAGGGGTTGAGCAAGTTTTTCAAGCCGACGGCATACGTCGTTTACGCAGCCCACGGTGGGAATAATATATATCTCGTTTCTTATCCCCGCGCGTCCGTTTTTGCGTTTGAAGCCTTTAAAAGTCGCGCCCTCTTTTATTGTCGTTTCGGGATAATTCGGGTTATATTCATACTCCACGTTTTCGTCTAAATGAGACTTTACGTTATGCGTATGAACCCATTCGCCTTTCTTTATATCTTCGGTCGCTTTGCCGATTATCTCGCCGTATTTTACAATATACTCGCCCTTTTTAATATCCTTTAAGGCGAATTTATGTCCGGCGGGAATTTTATCCGTGGCGGCAAGCCTTACGCCTACGTTGTCCTTTTCGTTTATTACAACAAATTCTTTCATAAAATATCCGTATCGCCGCTTCTCAACTTTTTTACTATTGTTTTAACCGCTGCGGCAAAGCCCTCGTACTTAGTTAAATCCTCATCCCACACGCTCTCGTCCTGCATAAATTTAATCACGCAACCGCCGTTTACAAAGTATTCGAGATACTTTTCGTCGTCTTTCATTTCGATTGTACGCGTCGGCAATTTCGCGTAATATTTTCCGTCCTCGCCTTTCGTCGTAATCTTATATAACGCCATAAGACAGGCAAAACCCTTCGTTAAGTTCTCGGGTATTCTGCCGTATTTTTCGTAATAATCTTTAAACGTCGGCAAGTCTCTCGCCTTCCATTTAGATATGGAATTTAAGGCAATGCTCGTGAGTTGGTGGTTAAGATAAGGATTTAAAAACCTCTCTTTTACGCTCTCCGAAAAAGCCGTAGTCGCCGCTGTATCGTCGGAAACGAACGGTATTATTTCATTCGTTAAAGTATCGTTTACGAACTTATAGACCGACTTATCCGTCATACAATCGTAAACGGTGACTTTTCCGAGCCATAAGCCTACGGGTACTAAATTCGTATGGCTGCCGTTTAAAACCCTTACTTTCCTCTTCTTGTAATATTTAATATCGTTGGTCAGTACCACCTCGATATTGTGTTTGCCGTCTTTTATATATTTACCTATTTCGCCTTTATTCTCGACCGCCCAAAGTCCGAACGGCTCGCCGACAGAAACGAGTTCGTCTCTTTCGCCGATAAGTTTAAATAAATGCTCTTTCGTCTCTTCGTCCTTGGGATAGCCCGAAACTATACGGTCAACGAGCGTATTGCAATAGTAGTTCTGCTCGTCGTTCCACCTTTTAAAAGCCTCGGGAAGTCTCCAAAGGTCGATATACTTATCCACGCATTTTTTGAGTTCGTCGGCGTTGTTGTCGATAAGTTCCACGGGTAACAAATACAAGCCGTCAAGCCCCGCGTTAAACCTTTCATACAAAAATTTCGTAAGTTTTGCAGGATAGGTTATATTCTCGAAACCGTCGAAATCGTCCTCGGGATTAAAACAAATACCAGCCTCGGTAGTGTTGGAAACTATTATTTTCAAGTCCTTGTCTTTTGCGAGCGAAATATATTTCCGATATTCCTCGAAAGGCGAAATAACGGAATTTAAAACGTCGATTTTATATACTTCCTCGATCTCTTTTCCGTCTTTTACACCACGCAAAACTATATGGTACTTGTCATTCCGAGCCTTGAATTTATCCAGATTCCCGAACGGTATGGGCTTTACTATATCCACCGAATACTCGCCGTTACCCTCTTTACTTAGCGTATCGAAATACGCGTCGGCGAAAGTTCTCAGAAAGTTTCCCTCGCCGAATTGCAACACTTTAATCATTATTCTCTCCTTCCAAAATATACTCTATAGAATAATAACCGTCTTTAAGTTCGAGTCCGAACGGTTCCAAGTCAAACGTAAAGCCACTTGCTTTAACGTTGTATTTTTTCTCAAATACCACGCCGCAATTACCCCGAATCTTTATGCCTACCGAGTATTTTACGCCCGATTCCGCCCCCGTTACCGAAGGCTCGAACAAAATCTCGTTTCCGTATATCAGATCGGGCTTTTTATCGAAACAAATCGCTTTTTGAAAACCGTCTTTCAAGGCGTAGAATGCGTCTTTAGCGTAACCGTAGAAATCTATCGGCGGCTTTATATAACTCGCGTCGTTCGCGCCGCCCGAAAGACAGCACCACATAAGTCCGTCTGCTCCGAGATACCGCATATACTTTACGGTATTGTAAACGCAAAGAGCCTGATATGCCTGACTTAATTTATAATCTATTTTCTCATACGCTTCGCCGAAAGCACGTTTTTCATCGGCGAGTTCGTAGGAATCGTCTTTATGGTATATTTCCGCTTCCTTAGTCCGATTGTCCTGCCTTCCGACTACCGCAAATTCCGAAATGACGTAAGCGTGCTTTTTACTTTCGAACAGCGATTTTTGCGACTTCCACGCCTGTTCTCTGAAAATATTCCATTTATTACCGTAACCGAGAAGAATTTCGTAGTTATGAGAACTCCTGATTACCTTCTCGTCTTTCCAACCGAACGAACTTTCGCAAGGCTCGAAGTTCTGATTGCATTTTCCGTCGTCCTGATAATAAAACCCGTCGTTTCCATACAATCCGCCGCCGTAATAAAGATGCGAACAAGGGCAGATAATTCTCGTATCGTCCGTCGCTTTTACTTTAGAGACAAATTCGTCGAACATTTTATCCATCATCGCTCTCGTGGAATGGAACTCGTTGCTTCCCTCCCACATAATTATGCTCGGATGATTTATAACCTCTCTCATCTGCTCGGCGTAAATATCGCCCGCAACCCACCCCTTTTTCAAATCGACGGTTTCGGCGGAATCTATAAGCCTCGTTGTCCAGACGTTCATAAGCCCCATACGATCGCAGACTTCGGCAAATCTCGGGTCGTTATTGCCGTAACCTAAAAAATGAAACCTCGCGACGTTGCCGTTTAACACCTTGGTCATTGCCGCTTGCCGGACGATTTCCTTTGTCGTCGGACAAATATGGCTTAAAACGATATTCTCATAAGGCGGCAAAAACTGCATCCACAACGCCCCGTTAAGCAAAATTCGCCTGCCGTTTAAATGTATTTCGCCGTTTTTTTGCTCAATTATTCTGAAACCCGTTTCGATAATCTCATCGTCTATCGGTTTTCCGTCTTTTTCGAGTTGAACTCTGACGGCGTACAAATTCGGATTGTCCGTATTCCACGGCTCGGCGGAAAACTCGGCTACAACCTCGACTTCGCATTGAACTTTTCCGCTGTTTATAAGCCGCTCCTCCTCGTCCGAGTTCGATTTTTTTATAAATATTTTGTAGTCGTACTCGCCGTCGGTCTCGTTATCTATTCCGAATTTTATCTGCGCTTTTACCTTGCCGCAACCCACCGATAAGGTTTTATTTACCGCGTCGCGGACGCTCGCGTCGGGTAAAAAGTCGATATAAACACCCCTTAAAAGCCAACCGACGTAAGGGTCCTTGTTTCTGTGCCACGAATAATTCACTTCGGGAGACCTTGGAAAAACTACGATTCGAAGTTCGTTTTCACCTTTTACGCAGTAATTTGTTACTTCCTTTTTAAAAAGCCTGAAATCTTTTACTTCGGCGACTTTTCCGCCGTTTATATAAATCTCGCCGCAAGGGTCGATCGAGCCGATATTCAGTACGACTCTGCCGCCGTCGTAAAAGAATTTTTTTGAAAAATCGATTACTTTATCCTTATTTTTTTCACCGCCGATTTTAAACGGAAGTTTTGCATACTCCGTTTTCCTCGGGGTTTCCTTTCTTTCGCTCTTTCTGAAAAAATCTGTGGTAGCCTCGCCGTCCGCTTCGATTTTCAGCGGAGTAAAACTCCACTTTCCGCAAGTTCTCATACCTCCCGAGACGAAAATAGTATCGGGATTGACCTTTTCGGTAAGTTCGTACCTGCCCGAATACTCGCCGTTGAACGTAACGACAAAAAAATCGCCGTCGAAATCGAACCGAACAACGTTATCTTCGTCGATTTTTATATCGCCGATTTTATGGTTTATATGATGATATGGGTCGGGAATACCGACTCTTGCGTAAGCCTCGCCGTTTCTGTATATCTGAAACTTGATTGCTTCTTTAATTCCTCGACGTAATTCGATTATTCTACCCGTGTCGGTAGTGAGCGGTTTTATCCCTTTGCCGTACTTTTCGTAGTCGATAAACTCGTCGGAAATTTTAAACGAAAATTCGAACGACTTAACTTTTTCGCTCGAAAATTCGTATTTAGCGCAAGGCAACGGCGGAATTATCCCGTCGGAAAACAGAAGAGTTTTATCGCTAAGCGTTACGTCGCCGTAAAACTGCCAGCCGTCGTACTCGCTCTGTTTTTCGTAAATCGCAACGTTGCCATCGTCGATATATACTCTTTTTTTGATTTTGTTTTCAAGTCTGTAATCGACCGACTTTAAAAGCCTGTCAACCTCTTCGTCCGAAACCGCTCTTTTCGAGCCGCTTATCGTATCGTTTTTTTGCTCGGAAAACTTCGAATATTCTCGTAAAAACTCGATTTTTTCGTCGCAGTCGAGACAGTTTCCCGACGAAGAAGAAAAATCTATCCGATTTCCGTTCGCCTTTTTATCCACCTTTATAAAATCGTAAAATACGCTCTTCATTTTCCCTCTTTCACCCAACCGAGTTCGCTTGTCGCTTTATTTACGGCGTCCCACACGATATCCGTACACCACCAATGATTTTTCGGCGTCGTCACGAGTTCGCAATTTTTTCCCGCCCCGCGATTCTTATATATTTTTTCTACCGTTTCGTAGCCCTTCTTTACTCCATCTATCGGGAATATATCGTCCTTATCGCCCGATATAATTGTAAGTTTTCTCGGAACTATAAGAGCCGACAAATCCTGCATCTCGAAATAGTTAATCGCCCTCGGCAACTGATTGCACTCGCAATGCATCATATCGAGAACGGAACTTTTATACGGGCAGAAAGAACATGACGGAACGCACAATTTTATTCTTTCGTCGTAGCACGACGAATAGTAAGCGATAGTTCCGCCTCCCGACTGCCCCGTTATAAATACCTTATCCGTATCGCATTCGGGGAAATTTTTAAGCGTATCTATCGCTCTCGAAACGTCCCACACTCGTTCACCGATGAGCGTTCTGCCGAGCGAAATTGCAACGAAGGATGCGAACCTGCAATTCGTTTTCGGAAAACGATTTTCCTTAGTCGGCTTTCTTTCGCCTAAACCTCTCTGTTCGATTGCAAGCGCGATATAACCGTTTTTTACCGCTTGAAGAGCCATAGAACGCCTCTCAAGCCCGTCCTCGTCGCCTTCGTATTTAGCGACGCCTATCGAATTATGAAAACCCGAAACGTGACCCTGAAGGGTTATTGCAACGGGATATTTTTTCTTACCCGTTTTCGGTATCAGAAGATAGCACGGAACGACCTCGCCCACTTCGCTGTAAAATTCGTAGCGAGTGAGCGTATAATCTCCCTTATCTTCCGCGAACACTATTTTCATCTCGGGGTCGCAAGCGTTTTTCTCTATCTCGTCGATTCCCGTTAAGGATATAAATTTCTCTTTCAGTTCCTTTTTCCACTCATTGAAATCTCTGTTTTCGTCGTAACCGAGTTTCGGTTGCAACTTGCTTAAAATTATCTCGTGACAAAGGTCTCCGTTTACCATATTTATCCTCTTTTTACGGCGTAATTTTTACCGTCAACCGTAACGTTTATATTGCCCGAAGCGGTCGCTACTTTTCCGTTTATTTTTTTAAAAATGCCCGTTAAAGGTGTTATAGCCTCGTTTTTATCGTTTAATGTCTTTAAATTCACTCCGAGTACTCTCTCTGTGAAAAACGGCAATGCGCCGCTTGCCCAGCCATGGCAAAGGCTGTGGCGGAAACCGACGTAACAATGGTCGCCTCTGTCTCCGTGGAAGTCTTGTTTTCCCTCTTCGCCGATACGATAAATCGGGAAAACGCCGTCTTTCCATTTAATTGCGAAATCCTCGAAAAAGGTCGTCGCCCCGAGGTCGAGCATTGCCGAAAAGTACTCTTTCATTACAAGTACAGCCTCTTTACCATATCCCGCTTCGGCCATAGCCGAAAGTACGAAATAGGACATAAACGTCGAAATACCGTCCGCTCCGCCCTTTAAAAGGCTCTTCCCGAACGCCTCGTCCGTCGCGCCGCCGAACAAAACCTGCAATGCGTTAAGCGACTTTGTTTCGGTAAGTTTTACGCCTCTTTTCTTCGCCCTCGCAAGGATTTTTTTCGCCTTTTCGTCGTCCTCGCCGAGGGCGTTTTTAATGTCGATTATCGTTTTCAGAGTATGGCGTAAAATTGCCTCTACAGCGTAAATATTGTCGGGATTATCCACGGTCTGCCAGTCGATAAAGTACGGGCGGTTCGTTTTATGTCCCGTATATGCGGACGGATTGAATTTTCCGTCGCTTCCGACGCAAACGTCGAGTTTATCGATAAGGTCGTCGATAAAATCCATGCTCTTCGCGAGATATTCTTTATCGCCCGTAAAATAGAAGTAGTTAGCGAGATCTAAAGCAAGCCAAAGAGAATAACTCGGTATCGTGTTCGCCCAACCCGTTATTTTAACGTTTTCAAAACACATATCGAGCGAATTTCTCACGTTTTCGACGTCGCCGTAAAGGTACAGACACGTCAGAATTTCTACATACATATCGCCCGCCCACACGAGCCTGTCCCTTTTAACTCCGTCCCACAAAACTCCGTTTTGCATATTCAGAAACAAGGTTCTTTCCGCGGTTTTCAATATTTCGTTTACTCTTTCGTCGTCGGTGACAATCCCGCCTACCGCTTTTATGTCGGAATGGGTATACGCCGCCTGTACGGACAGAAAATCAATCCTGCTTTCGTCGATATTGTCTATTCTTACAAATCGAAATCCCGTTGAACCGAGCCTTACCTCGGAAAGATTCTGAACGTTACAAATAAAATCCCTCGTCGAATGATGATTACCGCTGTTCTTTTCGCCGAGTTCGCTCATCGCTTCGGTCGCGCTTTCGCCGAAGCGAATCCTGATTTTTGCCGAAAACACGCTCGACCTTACTATCTGAGTCAGTATTCTTACGCCGCCGGAAATTTCAACGCCGTAATCGAGCAGTACCCACCCTTTCGGCATTACCGACGCGTATTTATCGCCTCCGAGAGGCACTTGCCTCGCCGCGTTTCCCACCAAAAATTCTGCGTTTATCGTTTCGCTCGACCCAATTATCCTTACAGGCGGTAAAAATTCGGTTATTTCGTTAGTCTTTATCATTTTTTTCCTCTTGAAAATCGTATTGTCTAAATTATACCACTTTTTTACCTTTAAAACTACAAATTTTGCAACGATTATTATTATTTTTGCAACTTTATATACAACTACGTTTTAAACTGTTTCAAGGAATTTTCGTAAACGCTTGCAACCTCTCCCCGACTATGCTATAATTTCGCTATAATTATTTAATCGCAATAGCGTACGTGACGGGGCAGTAAAAACGGGACGCCGAGGGCGTCGTCCCCTACGATCGTCTTATTGCGATTCGATAGGAGTATAACGATGGATAAAAGAGAGTATCTGAACTGTCTGAGAATACAGATTGTTCCCGAATTTCACGAAAAAGAAAGAATTAAAAGCGTACTGAATTTCTGCCTTAAACACGATTTTAAGAACGTAATGCTCTTCATAAACGCCGAGGAATACAATCTCGGGCATATAACGAAAGAAGAGGCTAAACCGTGGGTTGCCGCAATTAAACGGGCGAAAACGGTTTTCGAGGCTCACGGACTAACGGTAAGCCTTAACCCATGGATAGAAATGGGGCATCTCGACAGACTCCGCGTTCTGAAAAAAAGTCAGAATTTCACCGTTATGGAAGATTTCAACGGCAAAAAAAGCAAGTTCGTCGCGTGTCCTATGGACGAGGAATGGCAAAAATATTACCTCGATTTATACGAATATCTTATAAAAGAGATAAAACCCGACACAATATGGATAGAGGACGATTTCAGACTTCACAATCACGCTCCGCTCGAATACGGCGGTTGTTTTTGTCCGAAACATTTAAAAGCGTTCAACGAAAAGCTCGGAACGAACTACACGCGAGAGGAATTTAAGGAAAAACTTTTCGGCGATAATCCCGATAAAGAGGTTCAAAGGGCGTTTTTAGACGTAAACAGGGAATGTATGCGTTCTCTCGCTCAAAAAATCGGCGACAAGGTTCGTTCGATAGGACTTCATACGAAAATCGGACTTATGAGTTCGGCTCACATAATGCACTCCGCGGAAGGCAGGGATTGGTACGGAATTCAAAAAGCGTTTGAGACGGACGGGGTTATGATCGACAGACTGCACCTCCCCTGCTACGACGAAATTTCGCCGAAAGCCTATTTTTACAATTTCAACTACTTCCCGTTTATTTGCCGAGGGCTTTTACCGAGAGAATGCGAGGTCTACCCCGAACTCGAAAATTCCGCTTTTTCGACTTTTGCGAAAGACTCGGAATTTCTGCGTTTTCAGGTCGAGTCCGCTCTTCCCCTCGATATAAAGGGCATGACTTACGATATTTTCGACTTCGTGGGAAACGGCGCGATTGAAGCGTTCGGCTACGGCGAAAAGTTGAAAAAATGCAAAAAATACTTCGACGCGGCGATAAATTGCGGTTACGATTACTATAATCTTAAAGGCGTAGTTCTTCCGATTGACGAGAAAAACGCGTACAACCGAGACATAAAACCGCATAATTTTTACTCGCTGATACCCGACGAATTTCACTACGGGGCGTATCTTCAATGTATAGGCGTGGCGGCGAAAACGAGTAAAGAAAAAAGCTTTTCGGCCGAAACGGTAGTTTTATGCGGAGCGAACGTAAACAATTTTACCGATGAAGAACTTACCGACCTTTTCGCAAACAACAAGGTTCTCGTCGAGGGCGGCGCGGTAATGAAATTGTGCGAAAGAGGTTTAAACGGACTTATCGGCGTTAAAAGTTGCAGATTTTCGGCGGCTGAAAGCACTTTGAGGTCGTTCGAGAGAGTCGAAAAGAATATAATTGTAAACGGTATAAAAGAATACGCCGCTTCGGCGTTCGACAAGGCGGGCAACGTAATCGAAATAGAATACGAGGAACAACCCGTAATTTTAAGCCGCTTTTACGATAACGAAATGAAAGAATGTATGCTCGGCGAAACGATATCCCGAGGACATTTCGTGACCCCGTTTATTTTCGACGGGTTTCATCTCGAACAATTTAACCCGCTTCGCTCTACCCTCGTTACGAATTATATTAAGAAAAACTGCTCGGAAGCGGTCGTTTCCGACTACGAAGGCGTATGTTCTTACCACTCGCGTAAAGACGGCAAAAACGTTCTGATACTCGTCAACAGTACTTTGAACGACCTGAACGCAGTCAGATTTTTCTGTGCGGAAAAAATCGACGAACTTTACGAGATAAAACGCGACGGCAACTTAGCGGCTGTAAACTTTGCCGTAAAAGACGGAAACGTATGCGTTAAGGAAAAATTCAAGGCTATTACAACTAAAATATTTATATGGCAGGAGAAATAATGTACGATATTGCGATAATAGGGGGCGGCGTTATAGGCGGCGCTATTTTGAGAGAACTATCCAAGTATAACGTTAAAACGATATTACTCGAAAAATCGTCCGACGTTTGCTGCGGGCAAAGCCGCGCGAACAGCGGAATAGTTCACGCCGGTTTTGACGCAAAACCCGATTCGCTTAAAGCGAAATTTAACGTCGAAGGCAACTCTATGATGAAAGATTACGCCGAAGAACTCGGTGTTAAGTACAAAAATAACGGCTCGCTCGTAGTCGCCTTTTCGGAATCTGAAATTGCGACTTTAAACGAACTTTCGGAAAGAGGCGTTAAAAACGGCGTTAAAAATCTTTCAATCATAGACGGTAAAAAACTTCGTGAAATCGAGCCGAATATATCCGAAAATGCCGTTGCTGCGTTGTATGCGGAAAGCGGCGGCATCGTCTGCCCTTACGAACTCACGATTGCCGCGATAGGCAACGCTATGGATAACGGCGCCGAACTGAAATGCGAATTCGAGGTGGTAAAAATAGAAAAAACCGACGATCGTTTTATGCTTACTTCGGCTCTCGACGAAACGGTCGAAGCGAAAATTATTATCAACTGCGCGGGCGCGGGAAGTGAAAAAATCGCCAAACTATGCGGCGATAATTCGGTTAATATAGGGTTGAGACGGGGCGAATATATCCTTTTAGACAGAGAAAGCGGCTCGCTCGTTTCGCACACCCTCTTTTTCTGCCCCTCCGAAAAAGGGAAAGGCATTCTCGTATCGAATACCGTGGACGGAAATATAATTTTAGGACCTACCGCCGAAGAAATAGAAGAAAACGACGTTTCGACCACCGAAATAGGGCTTAATCACGTCAAGGAAAAAGCCTCTGAAATGATTAAAAACGTTCCGTTTTACAACACGATAACATCTTTCGCGGGCGTTAGAGCCTACTCGAAAGACAGGCACGATTTTATAATCGAAAAAAGCAAGACGACAGACGGGCTTATAAACGTTTGCGGAATAGAATCGCCCGGTCTCACCTCTGCTCCCGCAATCGCGAAATACGTTGTGGAAAAACTCGTTCCCGAAGAGTTCAGAAAAACGCCAAACGTAAACTTCAACCCGAGACGAACGCCCGACGACTTATTTAAAACTTTGTCGACGGATGAAAAAAACAAGATTATAATGGAAAATCCGAGTTACGGAAACATCGTATGCAGATGTGAACAAGTGTCCGAAGGCGAAATCGTAGAGGCGATAAGAAGAAACCCCAAGGCTCGTACGATTGACGCGGTAAAACGCAGAACACGAAGCGGAATGGGCAGGTGTCAAGGCGGTTTTTGCAGCGTTAAAGTTACGGAAATTCTCGCAAGAGAACTGAATATTCCGATTGAAGAAGTCAATAAAAACGAGCGAGGCTCGAATAATATCACGGGAGTTACAAAATGAAAAGAGACCTTGTTATAATCGGGGGCGGTCCCGCGGGACTTGCCGCCGCGGTTGCCGCTTACGACAACGGAGTTAAAGACGTTTTAATCGTCGAAAGAGAGGAAAGGCTCGGCGGAATACTCCTTCAATGCATTCATAACGGTTTCGGACTGACGAGGTTTAAAGAAAGTCTCACGGGTCCCGAGTACGCCGACAGATTCGTCAAGGAAGTCCTTAAAAGAAGCATAGAATATATGACGAACGCAACGGTTTTAAACGTTACGAAAGACAAGGAAGTAACGATTGTAAACCCCGAAACGGGAGTTTTAAAGATTCAGGCTAAAGCAATAATTCTCGCAATGGGCTGCAGAGAAAGGAGTCGCGGAGCGTTAAATATCCCCGGCAGCAGACCCGCGGGTGTTTTTTCGGCGGGTACCGCTCAGAAGTTTATAAACGTAAAAGGTTATTCGGTCGGAAAAAACGTAGTTATTTTGGGGTCGGGTGATATAGGGCTTATCATGGCGAGGCGTATGACCTTAGAGGGCGCGTCCGTCAAAGCGGTATGCGAAATAATGCCATACTCCTCGGGTTTAAACAGAAATATCGAACAATGTCTCAACGACTTTAATATCCCCCTTTATCTCAATCACACGATAACGAATATCGAGGGCAATAAAAGGGTTACGGGCGTTACGATTTCAAAAGTTGACGAAAACAGAAAACCGATAAAAGGTACGGAAATGCATATAGAATGCGACACGATTTTGTTTTCCGTCGGACTTATTCCCGAAAACGAACTGTCTAAAAACGCGGGCGTTGAGATTTCGCCCTCGACCAAGGGAGCGATAACGGATCAAAACAGAATGACGAATATCGACGGAATATTCGCTTGCGGAAACGTTCTGCACGTTCACGACCTCGTGGATTTCGTATCGGAAGAAGCGGAACTCACGGGCAAAGCCGCAGCCGAATATATCGCGGGTAAAGTCGTAAAAAATAAAAATATCGAAGTTAAAAACGGCGATATGATAAGTTATATCGTTCCACAGAAGATAACCGACGGAAACGCAAACGTGAAACTGTTTTTCAGAGTTAAAAACGTGGTGAGAGATTGTCGGCTTAAAGTACTTGCCGACGGGAAAGAGATATTTGCCGTCAAAAAATCAATTTTGACTCCGGGCGAAATGCAGACTTACACTTTAAGAAAAGAGACGTTACAAAATGTCGAAAATACTATCGAATTAAAGGTGGAATGACTATGACGGAGAAAACCATTACTTGTATAGAATGTCCGAAAGGGTGTCTTATAACCGTTCGCCAAAGCGGCTCAAAAATAGTCGGGATTTCAGGATTTAGTTGCCAGAGGGGAAAGACCTACGCGGAAAACGAGGTCGTCTGCCCGAGAAGAGTTCTTACTACGACTGTGAGAAAATCAGATGGCAGCGTAGTACCCGTCAAGACCGATAAACCTGTAAAAAAGAGCGAATTATTTGATTTGATGGCGAAAATAAATAAAATCGTGGTAGAAGGAAAAGTCTCGATAAACGATGTTATCTGTAAAAATATCACGGAAGATATCAACCTGATAGCGACCGACAATAAGTAATATTCCTTCTGCAATTCGTGTCGGGAATATAAAATAAAGTGTGTAAGTTAGAAAAAAGGCTTACACACTTTTCTTGACATCCCCCAAATTTATGAAACACGGCTTTTTAATTATTCTAAATTTTTAAGTAGGTCTATAGCGTATCTTTGACCGTTTTGGTCGAAAACAGTTTGCCATCTGTCACCTGCGTTGCCGTGAACGCGTTTAAGAAAAATTCCGTACTGCTCGGCTTTTTCGCTCGCAATCATTCTCGGCGTTTCTTCCGTATTATCGACAAACAAGCCCCTGTCGTAAAGAATCTGAGCAAGATCGTAATAAGTCAGTTTTACTTCCTTACCGTAAACTTCAAGAATATTTCTGACAATCTGAGAAAGGCTTATCGAGTAATCTTCGATTTTTATTTGCGGAGTTAATTCCGCTCTGTATTCAAATTTATGTTTTTTCGATTTTTTTGCCGAGGTTTTACCGTTCAGTAATTCTTTCAATACGCTGTTTACCGCAAACAAGCATCTACTCACCTTAACGTCGTTTAATATCTCGTCATCTCTCGCAATTTCGCCCGTAAAAGGGTTGACGCCCTGAGCGAGTTTTTCCACAGATTCCTGAAGATTTGCAATAGTCTCTTTTTCCATTTATTTTATCCTCTGCTTTAGAAGTTTATATATTAAATTTGTAAACCATAAAATATTTTGCCGAATAATGAATTATGAAAAAAAACCTTTAATTTTTTCCCAAACCCTACGCAGAAAAGGTTGTTCATTATCAAAATTAGTCTTTCTTTGTTCATTCTTCTGTTCAAAACCGGAAGTTTTATTTTCATCTTGACTATTGCTGTCGTGTTCTTTTTTGTGAATGTTTTTCTGTTGATTTTCTATTTTTTTAGCCTGACGCAGCATTGCCAACGGGTCGGTTGTATTCATTATTCTTTTATAAAAGTCATCAACAAATTCCAAATCGGACCAACTACAAATATCCGATTCCAACGTACCGACTTCATGTGATAATTGATTTCGTACCCAGCGAACATGTTTTAACATTTTTAAATCTTTATTCCACGTTGAAACATAATGCTCGCCATGCCATTCGTTTTCCATTAAACGAATATATCCGGAAACACCGTCATAACCAGACAGACATTCTCTGCATATTTTATCAAGACATTTATATGCTTCCTGAAATTCGTTACATAAATGCATTTTAATATCACCATTTCTTTATTACAATTTCAATTGGAATATCATATTAATTATATTCAAAGCAATCGATTTTGTCAAGAAAACTCTACTCATTCCGAATTTTTCTAATTTTAAAGATCATCCTATTACTTAGGCGATATGTCGCGATTTGTCGCGACAAAAGGGTTGTTAAGTAATTATTTTTCAACATCAAATCATAGGTTTTATAACAACGGGACGTCGCCTTAAAGTCGCCGTCCCCTACGCCGCAGAAAAAATACAACCGCCGCAGGCGATATAACTTATCGACAGGTAAATATAACTTCGCGAAGCAAAATATAACTTCCGCAAGGAACTATAACTTGTTGTACGCCTCGCCGAAATATTTTTAAATACGAAAAAAGCGAACGCGTTATAACGTTCGCTTTTTCTAATTGAATGTGGCAACGACCTATCCTCCCGGGCAGGAAGGCGAATAATTCGGGAAAATCTGCGATTGACAATCAAGAAGTCGTATAAGCCTTCGGAAAATGCTTGAAGGAATACCCTGTGGTATTTCAAGAGCGTTTTTCGGAGTATTATGCGACTTATGGGTTGCCAAGCGCGGGTTTTAACGAGTTATTCGCCGTCATACCCTGCAAGTACTTTCGGCGCGGCAAAGCTTGACTTCTGTGTTCGGATTGAGAATAGTGTCGGGGTGAGACGTACGCCTCGCCGAAGTAATTTTATACACGAAAAAAGCGAACGCACTAAACATTCGCTTTTTCTAATTGAATGTGGCAACGACCTATCCTCCC
>ULUP01004285.1_pt1 | contig 19608 bp, 10 predicted proteins | sample 1958581 | NCBI WGS metagenome assembly ULUP01 (sample SAMEA4835763, study PRJEB28245) | human gut metagenome | biome: gut microbiome; material: fecal sample | place: Denmark | collected 2008 | reverse complement strand
GCCTGGAAACCGATGCCGCCTACCGCGCTGTCGTCAAACGCCTCAACGCGCTGGCCGAAGTGAACGGCGAGACGGACTATCTGGAGATCATCAATAACATCAACCGTCTCATCGACCGCCAGAAAGCCATCCTCGCCACCCGCAAAACCATCAACGCCAAAAGAGCCACCCAAAAGCCGGAAGGCGGCGGCAAGCCGGGGGAGGAAAGACCGGGGGAACTGTAAACAATTGTCAATTGTTTTTCACGCTTTCTACCGGATTTGCATTCGCCGCCTTCCAACTTTGGAAGAATACCGCCAGGAAGGAGATCAGGAGGCAGAAAAGACCAGCAACGATGAAAATCAGCGGGCTAAGCGCGATCCGGTAGCTATAGTCCGCCAGCCATTGCTTCATGAAATACCAGCTCAACGGCGTCGCGATCACGAACGCAATCCCGACATATGTCAGGAACGTACCGACGAGGCGCACCAGGATTCCCCGGTTGTCCGAACCGAACACCTTGCGGATCGCTACCTCCTGCGAACGTTGCAGGATGAAATAGGTCGACATCGCAAGCAAACCCAACAGCGAGATCAGGATCGCAATGCAGGCGAAGATCACCACGATCTTGGCCAGACGAATCTGCGATTCGAAATGCGTACGGATGCCCTGGTCGATAAACTGCCCCTCGAAAGGAACACCCGACACCTCCTCGAAGACTTTGCGCACGGACTCGTATGCCTTGACGGGATCACCCTGCACCTCGACCACGTAGCTCCACGGCCACCAGCCTGATTCCATATTCCGGAAACGGAACATTACCGGCGAATTTTCCTGCGTAATGTCCCTCAACTGGAAATCACGGATCACCCCTAAGACGGGTGTCGCATCTTCGCCCCACCTGAAAGAAGGGGCATCTTCCGACAATTCCATCTGTTTAAAAGCCAGCTCGTTCAAATACCATCCCCCATCGGCGTTGGCCACCCGGTTGTCCGACTTGATCTCGAAACCGAAAATGCGGAAAGCGGCGCTGTCGACCTGTATCTGCTGGAAGCTGAGCGATTTGTCCTCGTAAGTTCCACTCATATTGTTCGTCCCGCTCGAAGGTGTTCCGTTGCTATGGCCGACAGCCTTGACCATCGGAAGCTGGCGCAACATATCTTCCGCCCGTTCCATCTCGCTTTTGGAACGGAAAATGTTATACGATTCGATTATGTTCGTCGTGTTGTAGCCCAACGGCGCGTGGATCAGATGGTCGATCTGGAGATACATCGTCAGCGAGGCGGCGATCATGGCGATCGTGATCACATTCTGGAACGTGATGAAGACCTTGCTGAACACCATCTTCGTCTGCCGGCGGAACGTCCCGCGTACCACGTCGATCGGTTTGGCCGATGAGATCATCAATGCCGGAAGCACCCCCGACAAAGCTCCCGTCAACACGATAAACAGGAGGATCGCCCCTATCCAAAGCGGTGTCGCCAGCACATCGAACGTCAAGCGCACCTGCAACAAGTCATTGGCATACGGCAGTGCCGCCTTGGCAAACATCAGCCCGATGGCAAACGAAACAACTGTCAGGAAAGTAGCCTCCAACATCAACCGCAGGAACAGTTCCACACGCGAAGACCCCAAGAGGCGGCGTGTCGCCATCTCCTTCGCCCGCTGGCCGGCCTGTGCCACCGTCAGGTTTATATAGTTGATGATCGCGAAAATCAGGATCAGAATGCCGACGGACATCAAGACCAACGAAAAGCGCTTGTCGCCTTGGTTCAAGCTATGCGACGCCGTATTTCCGAAATAGATATCCGAAAGTGGAACAACGCGTGCTTCCTTCACGAAATCATACCGGTAAATCCAATACCGCTCTTTGAAAAAGCTCTGTATCTCATCCGTCCGCCCCTTCAAGTCCATCCCCGGCTTCAGCAACAGGAACGAGACGCACGAGCCGGCGTTACCCGGATTCGTCTTCGACAGTGATTGGTTGAACTCCGTCACCCGCTCGATACGCACCAACAGGTCCGCATTCGGAATCACCGAACGGTTGATGTCTTCCATGACACCGGTAACCATGACACTCGTCGAGTCGCTGATGCGCAAGCTCTTCCCGATCGGATCGTCATTACCGAATATCTTACGGGCAAAGCTTTCCGAAACGACCGCGCTATAAGGATCTTCCAAAAGCCGGTCGCGGTCGCCATCGAGTATCTTGAACGAAAAGAGGCCGAAAAACGTCGAATCCGCATATACGAGATCGGCAGTCAACTTCTTGTCTCCATAAAAAATTTGTTTACTCTTCCCTTGATCCGTGATGACCGGACAGACTTTCTCGATCTCCGGATACCGCTCTTCCAGCCAATAGGAAACCGGGACGGCCGATTCCAGGAAATCTTCATTGCCGACGGCGACGATTCGGTCGTAATTCGCCTGCTGTTTGTCGATATTCAATTCCCGTTCCACATACACCGCAATCAGGATCACGAACATCAGCGAAACAGACAGCCCGAAGACGTCGATCGCCGTGTACCCCTTGTTCCGGCTCAGGAATTTCAGAAAAGATTTTATATTCAACAGATTATTCATAGTGTATTCCATTTATAATTCATAACCCCAAACTCATATCTCACAAAGAACATATCCGACTTTCCCAAGCCGGATATGATCACAAAACAATTAGAATGTGTCTATGTTCTATTTTACAAAAATTAAATGAATTCGTTTACGGACGACACGATACTTCCGTCGAACAGGTTGATCACCCGGTGGGCGAAGCTCGCATCGTGTTTGGAGTGTGTCACCATAACAATGGTGGTTCCTTCTTTGTTCAGTTCGGTCAAGAGCTGCATCACTTCGGCTCCGTTTTTGGAGTCCAGGTTACCGGTCGGCTCATCGGCAAGGATGATTTTCGGATTCGAAACAACGGCACGGGCGATGGCGACACGCTGCTGCTGACCTCCGGAAAGCTGCTGTGGAAAGTGGTTGGCTCGGTGGCTGATGTTCATGCGCTTCAAGATGTCATTGACCATCTGCTTGCGCTCGCTTGCCTTTACTTTGAGATAGGTAAGCGGCAACTCCACGTTTTCAAAGACATTCAGTTCGTCGATCAGATTGAAACTCTGGAACACGAAACCGATATTTCCTTTACGCACCTGCGTACGTTCTTTTTCTTTCAAGTGTCCGACTTCCCTGTCCGCCAGGTAATAGTCGCCCGATGTCGGGTTGTCCAACAGGCCCAGGATATTCAGCAAGGTGGACTTGCCACAGCCGGAAGGGCCCATGATTGCCACAAACTCACCATCCTTCACTTCCATCGACACGCCGTTCAACGCGATCGTTTCCACCTCTTCCGTACGGAAAAACTTACTTAATCCTTCAATTTTAATCATGACTGTATCTGTTTTTTTATTATTGCTTCTTCTTGCCTATCTATAGGCAAACAGCGTGCCAAAGTACATAAACCATTTATTTACAACCCTATAATAATTTCAATATTTTCCGCGAGTGTCTAATTTTTGGACAGTGGTGTAAAGATATTAGACACTCGCCGGGAAAACGAGATCCCGGATTATTCCGATTTCAAGCTATCGACCGGATCTTCGTTCGCGACATCCCAGATGCGGTACACGATACATATCAAGACCACCAGGCAGACAAACAATGCCCCTGCCAAGAAGATCCACGCACTAAGAGGTATCTTTTCCACAAACTGCCGTTGCCAGTGTTCCGCGACAAAATAAGATATGCCGCATCCTAATAAAATCGCAGGGAGGGCGATACGAAGGACGTCTTTCAAGAATATCCGTAGAATATCCTTCATCGTAGCCCCGTTCACTTTGCGGATGGCCAATTCCTTGCGGCGTCGGTTCACTTCGTCGTTCGTATAGCCGATCAATCCGATCAGGGAGATTATCAGCGTTATTAATCCCCCGATCATCACTTCGTCGCGGAACTTCCGGGAACTGCTGTACAGGTCGACCATCTGAACGGAATAAACCGTCAGTTTCGGCTCTTGGTCCGGCATCAGCTCTTTCAATCTCTCATTTACTTTTCCGACTGCATCAGGAGTCATCCGGTGGAATTTCACCAACAAATGGGCAGAAGGACGTTGACGGTAGAACAAGACGGAAGGACGTGCATCCATATCGATGAGCGAACCCATGATATAATTCTCATATACCCCGCAAATCGTATAATACTTCGAGCCATACCGATCATGTTCCGATATATAAATGGATTTACCGACTGCACCGTCCGGCCAGTCCACGAATTCTTTCATCTTCTCCACAAAAGCACGGTTCACCATCACTTCGTCCGAAACCGGGATATTCTCGGTGAACGAGCGGCCTTCTATCACCGGTATTTCCATTAAGTCAAGGAATCCGTTGCTCACCCAATACTGGTCTGCAATATTAAAAAGTTCCTTTTCCGACTCCGGTAAAGCGATATTATTGCCCGACATCGACCCAAAAGGCAACGAATAGGAAGTCGACACCGCTTCTACTTCCGGCAGGCGCATCACTTCATCCAGCACCTTATAACGAGTCGTGGAATCGATCGCCGAAATACTGCAATAGGCCAGCCGGTCATACGAATAACCCGGATCACTGTTCACCATATACGCATGTTGTCTGCCGACAATCAATAACAAGGTCACCAGCAAACCCGCCGCAATAAACTGGAGGAAAAGCAGACAGAGTTTCCAGACACGGCGACTTTCACGGAAATTACGGAACGCGGCAGCCACCGGAATACGGGCGAACAAACAGCCCGGAACCAAGCCGGTCACCAGAAACACAATCACGCAAACCCCCAGTAGTACCAAAGCCCCTTTGGATAATAACAACGTTTCGACCGAAACATCCAATAAATCATAAATGATATCCCGACAAAGAAAAATCAGGAAAATACTCACCATGATCGAACAGACCATGTGTACCAGCGTTTCCGACAAAACCATGCTATGGATATTCGTTTCCGAAGCCCCGTACGACTTATGCACGGCTACTTCTTTCGTCCGGTTGACGATCGAAGAAATGGTAATGAGAATATAGTTCATGATAGCCGTGAACAAAAGGGCAAAGGCCAGAATCCCCAACATCATAACCATGTTTTTTACCTCTCCCGCTTTGCTATGCAAGTCGAGCAAGGGCCTAAGCGTATAAGTCAGTTCGTAGCCCGACTTTCTCAAAGCTTCCTGATCGTGGTGCCGGAGCGTCATATCATGAATAGCCGGAGTCAGGCTATCAGGCGTGACTCCCGGTGACAGACGCACATAACCGGCATAACGGTCGTTACCCAACCAGTTGTTCAAACTCTCCGGATCCATGCCGGACATGGCAACCAACATATCGTAACGCAAGCTGGCATTCTGGGGCAGATCCTCGAATACACCTCCGATCGTCACCTCCAAACCGGGATTCTCATCGGGGATGATCGTCAAGCCTTCCACTTTTTCGATACCTCCCATCTTTTCCGCCAACGAACGGGATATCATAGCATACCACGGTTTGGCCAACACCACTTTCGGATTACCGGACAGGATCGGCACAGGGAAGATATCGAACACATTACTGTCGGCCATCATGATATAACGGGCGGAATAACGTTGTTTGTCAGGTGTCGTGAACAGGGTATTATCTCCACCGATATAGGTAAGCCGGGTAGCGTCTTCCACGCCCGGAATCTCACTCCGCATAGCGGGAGCTACAGCACCGCTTACCTGATAATAGTCTTCCTCTTTCCCGTTCATGCTATAATTCTCATAGATCCGGTAAATCCGGTCCGCATCCGGATAGAAGGTATCGTAAGATTGTTCAAAATAGATCTTCGCAATCATGACCAACGCAACAGACAACCCCACACTCAGCGAGATGATCTTCATTACATTATGACGTCCTTTTTTGAACAATGAGCGTATGGCAATATTCAAGTTTCTCATATCTATCGTGTTTATCTGCTTTTCCTACTATCGTTACTCTGATTTCAAACTATCAACCGGATTAGAATTCGAAACGGCCCATGCACGGTACAGGACACAAGCAATGATCAAAACATAGACCATCATCGCTCCGGCCAGGAAGATAAAAAATCCGATGGGCGCCTTTTCCGTAAATTTCTCCAACCATCCCGTACCGGAATAATAAGCGACAGTCATACCGATCACGATAGCGGGAATCGCAATATAGGAAATGTCTTTCGAAATCATCTTCAAGATACTCCATGCCGTCGCCCCGTTCACCTTACGGATCGCAATTTCGCGTCCACGACGGTTCGTTTCGTCACTGGTATATCCCAGCAGACCGATCAATGCAATAATCAAGGTCACGATTCCCCCGATCATAACCGAGTCGCGGAACGTGCGGGAATCCTTATACAGGTCTATCATATCCATATAATAAGCCGTCACTGTAACATTTCGGTCGGGCATTACATCTTCCAGCACCTTTTGTGCCTTTTTTATATTCTCCGGTGACATCTCATGGAATTTGATCAGGATCATCGGTGCATATCTATCATAGAACAGGGCGGTCGGACGTGTATCCGGATTACCGGTACTGCCAATACAAACATCTTCATACACACCACAGATGGTAAACGGTTCTCCATTCTGGCTATGTTCCGTAATTATAATGTTCTTGCCAATCGCACTCCCGGTCCAACCAGCCACCTGTTCCATCTTTTCGACAAAAGAACGGCTGACCATCACTTTGTTCGAAGCCGAACCGTCAGAACGGAACACCTCTCCTTCAATAACCGGAATCTCCATCAAGGAAAAGAAATCATCTTTCACCCAGTACATATCGGCAATATTAAACAGTTCGCGGTCATCTCCAGGAAGTGAAACATTATTTCCCGACATCCCTGAAATCGGCAGGTCATAGCAGGCAGAAACTTTGTCAACTTCGGGTATCTTGCGCAATTCCTCGATTGCCGTATTACGGACGGATTCTTCCACACCCTGTGTCGAGCAATAAGCCAACTTCTCATAGGCATATCCGGGATCGACATTTACCATATAGTCATACTGCTTATTGATAACCGACAATAATGCCACCAGATAGGCTGTTGCCAAAAACTGTATGAACAGCAGGCAAAGTTTCCAGTACCTGCGGGATTCTTTAAAATTACGGAATGCGGCAGCCACCGGAATACGCAGGAACATATAGGTCGGGATCAAACCGGTAATGAAAAAAATCACGATGCAAACTCCTATCAGTATCACAATAGTCTGTGTCGAGAACAATGCTCCCAACGTTGCCCCTAACAATTCTTCCGTTTTCGTACGGAACAGAACGATCAGAAAAGCGGCAAGCAACAAAGAAATCAGCATATGCAAACACGTCTCCGACATGATCATACCGAACAGGTTCTTATCTGAAGCCCCATAACATTTATGAACAGCCACCTCTTTGGTCCGGTTGATCAACGTGGAAATCACGATAAGCACATAATTCATCGCAGCCGTAAAGATGAGCACAAAAGCCAGAAAGCCCAACAGGGAATTCATGCTCTTCACCTCATCACTGTTACTGTGCATGTCCATCAACGGAACCAGGCTATAAGTCAAATCAATTCCCGCTTTTTTCACCTCTTCCAGATCGCAATGCCGTCCTTGCATCTCACGAATGGCAGTCGTCAGGCTTTCCGGATCAGTGCCGGGATAAAGTTTTACATACCCCAGATAACGGTCATTCCCCAGCCAATTTTCACGACTCCACTTGCTCATACCTTCCAAAGATGCAACAATCTCAAAACGCAAGTGGGAATTTTCAGGTACATCTTCAAACACACCTCCTATCGTATAGGTTTGTCCTGGACTGGATTCAAATTCAAATTCCTTGTTCACTGCCTGTTCTGCACCTCCCAACAGTTTGGCAATGCGATTCGAGATCATCACATATCCCGGACGGGACAAAGTCTCTTTCGGATCACCGATCAGGATAGGACGCGGCAACAGATCGAAAACATTCGTATCGCCCATCACGACATAACGGGCGGAATAACGGTTTCCATCCTGTGTCTTGAACAACTCCTTGTCACCCCCGATATAGGTCAAACGAGTTGCTTTTTCAACCTCCGGTATCTCGACTTGCATAGCTGTAGCCACGCCTCCGCTCACCTGCCCGTAGGACTTATATTCACCATCCCGGATGATGTTTTCGTGCAACCGATAAATACGGTCGCTGTCCGGATAAAACTTATCAAACGAACGTTCAAAACACACTTTCGATATCAGGACAAGTCCCATCGCCAGTCCGACTCCCAGAGATAAAATCTTTATCCCATTACTTCTTCCTTTCTTAAAAAGCGAACGTAATGCTATGTTCAAGTTTTTCATATCGCGTATTTATTATATTCCGTCCATTAAAATTCAAAAAGCGTGCCAAAAGAGTCAACGAGCTAAAATACAAACAGATAAAAGCACAATCATTTTTTTAAGTGTCCAATTATTTGACAATGGTGTACAATAATTAGACACTCCTGATGGGTAAAACATCGAAACTAGTTCACGGAAATGCAATTGACGTCCCACAAGGATATTTCATATATTTTGTACTTTTGCAAACATGAAACGGAATATACTCGCTCTTTATCTGATCAAACTATCCAAATGGTTCACATTGGTTATGCCTATCATCGTGCTTTTTTACGAAAAACACGGATTAGGATTGCAGGATGTGTTTATCCTGAAGAGTATCTATTCGATAGCAGCCGTTGCCTTGGAGATCCCTTCAGGCTATCTGGCTGATGTTTGGGGACGCCGCAAATGTCTGATATTAGGATGTATCCTTTTCTTCTTCGGATATCTATGCTATTCGTTCACCTCGACATTCACGGCTTTTCTTTTCGCTGAAATCTTGTTGGGGACAGGACAGACATTGGTAAATGGTGCAGATTCCGCTCTGTTATACGATACTACCGCCCAATACAAGAAAGAAAATTTATACTTACGATATGAAGGACGGATCACGATGATCGGCAACTTCGCTGAAGCGCTGGCAGGTATCTTTGGTGGTTTATTGGCGACTTATTCCCTTCGTCTTCCTTTTTATGCGCAGGCTGTGATTGCATTTACAGGTATTCCGGCAGCATTCGCGCTTAAGGAGGTCAACCGTTCCAATAAAATACAGAATCCGGTAAACGAGATTGTCCGGATCATCAGATATTCGCTGGTAACGAACAAGCAACTTTGCTACAATATCATGTATTCAGGTATAATCGGGGCAGCGACTCTCACGATGGCTTGGTTCGTACAACCGGTTTTAATGTATCTGAAAACTCCCGTTTCCTGGTATGGCGTTATTTGGACGGTACTGAATCTGACGGTCGGCTTCGCCGCTCTCTGGTCCGACCGGGTGGACAACTACTTCGGTCCGCGTAAGATGGGAATCCTGATCCTCGTTTTTATAGTCGGCGGATATGTCTCCCTGGCTTTCAACCTTACGTACGCCGGCCTTGCCATCTTGTTCGTCTTTTATATCTTCCGCGGTTTTGCCACCCCCATCCTCAAAGGATACATCAACCAAATGACTTTTTCCGACATGAGAGCGACAGTGCTTTCCATCCGCAACTTCATAATCCGCCTGATGTTCGCCGCTATCGCCCCCTTTATCGGTTGGCTGAATGACATGTATTCGCTCCAGGTTGCCCTACTCGTTTCAGCTGGGATCATATTGCTGCCGGGAGGGATATTTCTGGGGCTTCAGTTCAGAAAAGAAACAAGTTAAAAAGGGACATTGCACAAATTGCTGATCTTATCTACATTCTTGATATAGGAATTATGCTCCCACAGACGCCCGGCACAATATTGATCGAAAGTATCCTGCAATGATTTCTCATCATCAAGGCTATTCACCAGTTCCGGTATCAAGATCTCGGCAAAAACAAAAATGCCTTTTTCCGGTACAAGGACAAGATTGCTCTTGGGTTGTATAGACATTGATTTTTCAAGCATATCGAGTGGGACAATGCGGTAACGCTTTTCACCTTCCTTATCCGAAATCAATAACAGATAATCAGTACTACGAGCCGGAGAAATAAATAGTATATCATCAATCGAACCGGCAAAAGCAAAAAGCATATTCGGTTGTGACATTCCCTTTTTCAGATTGGACAGGCCTACTTCGCCATTCTTAAAAACCGTAACCAGCAAATCTTCCTTGTCTTCCGGGTTATAAGAGAAAATAACACTTCCCCCTTCTCCTCCCCACTTTCCGATCTTGGGACTTATGGAATAGGCTATTTTGCCATTTTTAAACAAGGAGACAAAGACATGGTTGGGCGTGTATCCCAGGTCATGCTTCTTTTGCAAAGGATTGCAACGCAGAGCTGATGTCCGGATTCCTAAATTAATTTGAGTGTTTGCATTTTTAATGCGCAAAGCCTTTTCCTGGACATTTTCTTCGTTTACGGACAAAACCGGAGCAACCGCTTCCACCTCTTGAACCGCTGTCATTTCAGGGACTACAGAACGTTTATCAAAAATATATTCATTCCGTTCTGCACTAAAATACGCAGGAAACTCCGGCATCTTAGGAACAGAATCCAGCTTTTGCCGATGGCGCAACTTGACAAAATCCGCCACGTTGCCAACCGGTTTGATCAGATTGGAACTGGCAGAACGCGTATATACTTCACCTTTCACCTCTACCACTTCATTGATTGGCGCCACTCGAAACGCCAAAACCAGACGTCCGTCTTCATATTCATACAAACGGCAACGTATATACGCCTGATAACGATCCCGATCTTCTTTTTTACCTAATAGCCTGATCACATTTTGATTGACAGAACGAAGGTAAACATCGCTGTCATTATGAGCAAACCTTAACTCCTGGTCCAATCCGGTCAGATATCCCTTATCATTGACTCCGATATAAAGTGTTCCCCCTTCCGTATTCATGAACGATGCAATCACACGAGCCAGGACAAGGCTCTGCTCCTCTGTCGCGTTTTTGTCGGCATGGATAAATGCAGATGTCTTAAATTCTTTTTCTACTCCTTCATGGCCGAAAAATACGGGTATGTACACTCTAGTTTTTTTCTCCCAGACTTTACAACCAAGCAAAACATTAATATTCTCGCAAATCAGTTCCTGCAGGTCATCATCCTTTTCTTTCAGATAGGACATGATATTAAAATAGCGTGCCAGCTCAGCTACCGTACGGTTTTTATTTTGCATAAACGATTGCAAATCGGACTGGACGGAAGTCAGGGGACGGGAGTCGAACCAAGTCTGTAATACTCGTATAACCTGTTTGTTATTACGCAAACGCAAGCTGTACCGGTCCATATCTAACGCTTCCATACGATCCGACAATCCCTTAAAAGTTTGCCGGCATTCAACTCCCTCTCTGTTTTTCAATAATTCGGAGTCCAGGGAATTAACCCAATAGATATAGTCGGAACAAAGCCCGTAATAATCAGCCAATTCTTTGTTTCCCACAAAACGGCACAAAAATATCAGGACATTATAAGCATTGAAGCATCCACATATATCTTCGCTGTCGCCTATCAACGAATCTACACAATAAATGAGTTCCTTCAACTGGCTCACCGTTATCCTATCCGACTCGTCATATAAATCGGGAGTTACTGTTTTACTTTCACTTTCAGGCATCTCATCAGTCTGAGCCGATTCATCAAGAGCACTCTCCGGAACTTCAAGATTTAGGCTTTGGAAAGCGACGAAGAAAGGATTGTTTTTTTCTTTCAAACGTTGCAACTCTTCCTTGTCTTTATTGACTTTCAGCACTTCTTTCGTCATGAAGAAAAAGAAACTGCGCAAATTTTCCAATACATTATTATAAAAACCTTTTTCGTCTGGAAATGGGATATGGGACAGCACTTTGATCGTATTTTTCAATTTGTCCGCCGATAAACCTCCATATTCCACCTTATAGAAGTTACCGGCCTTATACTTCTTATGGGGATTAGTCGTTGTTGCCGTCATGCCGGTAGAAAGCAACCACCAGACTTTGCCTTCTGCAATATCGATCACTTTCCCGATTACATTTTTCTTCCTGACGCAATCCGGATACATATATTCATTGAAATCCCGTATCAGGGAAAGCTTGACTTCACTTCCTTCCACGCTCTTTACTTTCGCACGGAATATCTCGTTGACAGCAAACATATCCATAAAACCAGGGATGATATAATAGCATGAATTTATGTAAGCGAATGGCAAACAGGCCTTCATTCCCCGGTATGGGGCATCTATAATTTCCATCTTCAGAGACATGTCTTCCTTGTCGATATGCAGGATCCGGACCTTGACCCGTTGATCCGGACGCAGAAAATGGTCTGTCTCCACCTCTTCCTCTTCCATCTCGATCTCTGGTATCTCAATCTCTTTCTCATCTGATCCGGTATCCACAAAAGCCGGAGAAGACATTGGTTGCGACAAAGGATAATCTTCCGCTACCAGATTCCAATATGAACGGAAATCACGGATATTCTTACAAGCATCAAAATTCAAAGATAACCGGCTAAAAGAAGCAACAAACAAACGGTTTTTCAACACAGTAGCCCGGTCTTTACGCCCTTTCCACGAGTTACATCCCAATTCAACCAATGGGCTCAACGTAAATCCATCGTTATCAAGGGTGATCATATTTTTTTCATTTCGACATTGCCTCCACTTTTTACTATCTTCCTGGAAAAGACATGCTTTATCATCTGCCTGTATCATGATGAGACGTTCCAAGATCTTTATCTCATCAAAATGTTGGAGATGCTCCCACTGGATACGGTCACCCAATGTATTCTCGCCAGTGAGCAAAGTATATGACTTATTTTTCAGCAGTTCACTATACGGTGATGGTATACGGGAAAGATAACGGCATATACGGGCAGCAATCAGTGAAAGGTCATCCTCCTTTTGCCGACATTGTCCGCAGATCAAGAAGACAAAAGTATGCAAACGGACCGACTCGGTTATCAGAGGATGAAGCGTGTCCCAATCATCGGAGAACCAATATTCAGATACCTTATCATCCATCTCCTTTGCTTTCCGTTTCAATACGCCGGAAAAATCACTGCATTCCTCTTCTGTCATCAGACCATTGGTAATCAGCCTGCAAACGATATCGATCAGTACCGGAAGATTCTGGGAAAAACCAGTCAAATCGTATGACAGCAGATAATATATTTTTAGGATCTCGTCATGTACATGCCAAATGTTTCCACTCTGTTCCAACTTACGCAAAACAGCCTTCAGATATTCATTCGTCTTTCCTTCCGACAAGCAACGGCAAACTTTCAGTTTCAAAGAAAGACGATCCATCCTGTCAAACAGTTCGGTTCTTTTTTCATCCGCCCTCCTCTGGTATACTGTTTGCAAATAGTCCGATTCCTCTCCCATCCACCGGCAAAGGTCGAAGGCCTTCTCTAAAGCTTTAGCGGCATCCTTTCCATCCAAGGCCAGGCAATCTCCATGTTTTTCCTGAAAAGCAGCCAATGCCTCGATCCATCCAATCTCCTGATTCCGATACAGGAAACGAGCTTTTTTCAATAATACATCTGAAGTAGGATAATGCGAGACTTTATTCTCCACCAGCAACTTCATATCAACATCACAGGATTGAAATACAAAAGCATATTTTTCCACAATACTATCAGATAAGTTTTTTCCTGTTGTCGACATTTCTTTATCAAGGACAGGTACATCATTCATCATAGTTATAATATTAAAAATAAGATTATTAATTCAACAATTACCCTCTAAAAATTATATATATGAGCCCGAAAGTACTCATTTAATTCCAAGCACAAAAAAAATTCCGACTATATTTTAAGAATGACCATAAAAAAGAGGCCTGTCTCTTACTCCCCAAAAACAGACCTCTTTACGAAAAAGTTTCCATACCTTCCATGCACCAGACCATACTCGGCAGCATCCAGCCAACCTTTTTTCACCTCCATTATCATAGCATAGGCAAACATTGCAGAACCGGATGCTTCCAGCCAGCAATCAGTTTTATCCACCAACAGGTTCCACATGCCGCTTTCACTCTGGCAATTTTTCGGGCTCTTCATCATAAGACGATGGCCATCCAAAATGCAGCATGATTGGGATTATCTCTCGGTGTCAATATGAATTGTTAATTATCCATATTCGCCTTCTTCTCGAGCGGACAGATAATTAGTCGTCTAATATATCAATTTGAGAAATCATCAAAAAAGGAAGTGCGTCAAGCGCGGGGACAAGTACATTTTGACACACTTCCTTTTACGGTAATTTATTTGGTATAAATTAATTAGCAGTCTGATTTTCTTTTTCTGTCTGAACCGTCTGTCTCGCTTTCATACGGAAGTCCATATACGATTTCGTATTCAATTTTGGAAAACCATCCTTCTCCAATTGCCTACCAACCTTTTCCAAGGTCTGAATATTCTCTTCCAGAATGGTTCCATCCGGACGAGGGCCAATGTTCAACAATAAATTAGCATTCATATCTGCGCAATATCTCAATAGCTCCATAACCTCTTCAGCCGATTTCTGCCGTTGTCGCGAAGAAGTATGATATGCCCACCCTAAAGCCTGGATCGGGATGTTCAACTCAGCCGGCTTTTCTTTATTGCTCTCCCAAGAAAAATCGGCAGCGTCCTGTACCTTTTTAGGTAATCCGACACTTTTAAAGACAGGAGCCAATGATCCCATTTCTCTTTCTCCGGTTATAAAATCCTCATTACCGTTCGCACCTGTTTTAAACACGACTAATGCATGAGGCTGAATCTGATGAATCATATCATATATTTCCTGAATATTAAAAAGTTCAGAATACTGATACACTCCTCCAACCGTATCAAACCATATACCGGCAATCGGCCCATATTGAGTACACAATTCCATTATTTGCGTTTTTGCATAATTCAGATAATGCTTAAAATCTTCCACATTACGGAATCTGTAAGACTCAGGAACCTCTTTATAGTGGGGACGAGCCGGATCATACATCGTATTTGGCAAAAAGTAGGGATGATGCCAATCTATACCCACCGAATAATAAATAAACAGGCCCAATCCGGCTTTCCGGCAAGCGACAGCCAACTCTTTTACAAAGTCACGCTGGGCAGGATAATCCATACTATTGTAATCCATCAAATACTACAGGAATCCCTGTCTTTTCAAAAAATCATCCGTCAACTTTCGAACCTTATAATACTCTTCCGTAAGCGGCTTTCTGTATAGAAAGATCGGATGCCCGGCACCTTCAAAGAGATGGAGTTCACAATCCACTCCCTTCTGCAAAAGTTTATCTTGATAGGCCTCGATCGTTTCGACCGATACGATAGGATCTTTCGTGCCAAGCAATATAAGAGTGGAGGGAGTTGCTTCCGACACATGATGGATCGGTGAAATTTTTTCAAAATCCCTTTTTATTTCCGGAAAACCATAACCTCGCGAAACCATGTCTATAACCGGATAATATAACACGGAGAGGTTCGGCCTGTAACCCGCCGGAACAGTCTCATCACTCCCGATCGTTCCGAGTGCGGCAGCCAGATGTCCACCGGCAGAACCACCGGCTACGGCAATCTTGTCCGGATCAAGCTGATAGTCCGAAGCATGGCTACGCAACCAACATATCGCATCTTTGGCATCCTCAAAACTCTCGAACGGAGTAGAATGGTGCAGATATCCGATACGATAATCAACCGATACAGCAACCATTCCTTTTGAAGCATAATAAGCACATTCACGATAAAACTGAATCGGAGTACCTAACTTCCAACCTCCTCCGAAGAAGTATACAATAGCCGGCCTTTTTTCCCCAGCCTGCATATTCCGGGGCTTGAAGATGTGAAGCGCCAGGGAATCTCCATCCTCTAATGTCTTATACCGAACGATTTCAGGGGAGAACACCGTCTCCGATGAAGCCAGTACTTTCTTTAAGGCCTCGAACCAGACAGTCGCCATCTTCTCCGCACCAGCCTTATTCGGATGTACTTTATCGTGTACCGTATAGTCTTGCCAGTTAAATCCCTGAGCCTGATTGACCAAAAAGACCTGTCCGGAGTTTAATCCGGCAACCATTTCCGCAATCTTCTCGTTCAATTCCGGGATATACGAATATTTAGGTAGTTTCCCGCTTGGTATTACCTGGGCAATCAAAATACGGACATTCGGATTGATCGCCTGTATTTTGTTGATAATAGACTTGTAAGAAGCTATCATTCCGGGAATAGGTTTCTCTTCCGCAAAATGGTTATGACCGGCATGGAGCAATACAATATCTGCCGGATAAAGCCGGTAGAGGCTGTCGATCTTCGACTCCAGAAACTCCACATTCTTACCGCTGAAACCACAATGATTAAGCGTCCCGATCCGACATTTACTCTCACGAGGACCGATAAAATCAAACTGATACCCGGCTGTAAATAATTTTTCCCAAAGCGGATACAAATAGCAAGTGAAGAAATCCGCTCCTTCCGTAATAGAATCACCTAATCCCATCAAGGTAAACCGTTCCTGTTTTTTCTCTTGTCCGGTGGTAGTAACGGAACAGCACAATAAAAAAAATAATATCAGATATAAATAAAGAGCTTTATGTTTCATGGCTTTTTAAACTTGCAATAGTTTTATGGACATATATTAAAAAGGTGTGTGTCAAAATATGCTTGTCCCCACGCTTGACGCAGAGACAAGTACATTTTGACACACACCCATACTTTTCTGATTATTGAACAACCGGTTTATCTTTCAATATACCGCCTTCATTATAACGCTGATTATTCGGTAGCCCTTTCTTATTCACACCTTCTTTCATCAATGTCTTCAAATCTTCCAGATGCGAACGGTAAACACCACGAGGTGTCACATCATATTTCTTACACAATGATGCAGCCATACCTACTACCTCTCCCATCATTCCTGTCGTACGCATCACACGGACCGTTCCCAATGCCACATGAGTCACACTAATATTACGACCGGCCATAAACAGGTTCTCCACATTACGAGAATACAGACAACGATACGGAACGGCGTACGGATGGATCAGAATATGCTTTGTCACCGCTTTGAACTCATTGCCTGGAAAATGTTCACTGTTTTTCGGATCCTGCCAATGTAAATCGATACTCCATGTCGTGGCGAAAGAAGCATCTTCATGAGACACGTTTTTCGTGATATCGTCTTCCTTCAAAATATAATCCCCCATCAGACGACGTGATTCACGCTTGCCGGCAACATAAGCAACCCAACCTAATTTTCGGTTCTTATACTGGTCATTTTCCTTCATACGGTTTTTCAGATAACTCCAGTTTGAATAGACAACCAGCATTCCATAATCACGGATACGTTCGAAGTCCTTGATCTGGTCGAAGTTCATACCTGTCTCCCACGTCCATTCTCCCATCATCACCTTTTCACAATTCTTGTCGTTAAACTCCACTCCATAGCTGAACTCCGGGAAAGGGCTCGATTTCTTGTTATCCACAGAATACCACTGGACGGAAGAACCCATTGTCAACTTGTCTGCTTTCTCCGGAGCGATACTCTCACCATACTCGTCACGACCTTCACGCCCCATACGGTAATCGGCTCCCGCCAGATAACCGATTGTCCCGTCTCCCGTACAATCGGAAAACAGAGGTGCCTTGAATTTTAATTCTTTACCACTTTCGATATGTTTGACAACAACCGATGTGATCTTATCGCCTTCCTTTGTCACTCCTATCGCGCGATAGTTCAGGAAAAGAGACACATTCTTTTCACCTGCTAGCCAATCCATTTTCTTCTGGTCTTCATAATATTCTGCTGGTTGTGCATTTCCTCCCTTTTCCGGACCAAATTCTTTCTGCAGACCGCCAAGTTCCTTATAAGTTCCTTCTTCGATACGGCCTCCTAAATGGACACGTATCTCCGAACTGTTATTACCACCTACCACAGGACGGTCATTAATCAAAGCTACCCTGCAACCCAGACGGGCGGCCGACACAGCGGCACTCATCCCGGCTATACCGGCTCCCACGACTACAAGATCATATTCGCCGGCAACCGGTGCTTCATCCGGTAATCCCAATGCTTGACGACGGAATGCTTCCAGTTCCTTTACATCCGACGGAGGCATCTTGCCAGCTTCCATGGTAAAGTAGATCGCATCGCAACGACCGTCGAATCCCGTCAAATCATGCAATTTGATTACAGTTTTCAGATTCTTGACAGACACCTTTCCTGCTATCTGCCACATCCAGGCAGAACCCTCCGCTCCCAATGGAGAAGTCATCTTCTTTCCTCCGACAGACAAACTGAATTTACCGGGACCTTCCCCTTTTTTCCACGGGGAAGTCCAGTTATAGGTCCGAACATATACATAATATTCTCCTTTTTCAGGAAACGTTACTTCCGTAGAGGCATCATCGACGGGTACACCCATCCCATGCGCCAAAAGGTAAGGAGACCATTGAAAAGTGATATCTTCCCATTTTCATGAGGGTACACCCATCCCATGCGCCAAAAGGTAAGGAGACCCCATCAAATCCATAAACTGCTGGTCAACCTTCCAACCACCCTTGTTACTGAAACTTTCGGCTTCAATAAAAAGGTCTGCTGCTCGAACCGATCCAAAACTCAATAATAGTAATAATGTTATAAACGTTTTCATGATAAATATATTTACATTAGTCAATACTTTCAGCTTCCGGAAAACCTGATTTGCCAACACCCTGCTTCATCAAAATTCTCAAATCCGATAAATATTTCTCATACACGCCTCTGGGATCCGTATGATATTTCTTACACAAAGAGGCTGCCATTCCCACCACTTCTCCCATCATACCACCAGTTCTCATAACCCTCACAGTACCCAATGCAACATGAGTCACACTTATATCCCTACCTGCCATGAACAAGTTCCCGATATTCCGGGAATACAGACAGCGATATGGAACTGCATACGGTTTTATCTCCTGTACATCGCAATAAGACAGAAATGGTTCCTCTTTCATCCCCTGTATCGGTTTGGGATAATGAAGATCGACTCCCCAAGTCGTAGTGAATGTCGCATCTTCATATTGAATATCATTCAATATGTCTTGTTCCCGTAAAACAAGATCGCCCATCAGACGACGAGATTCACGTTTCCCCCCTATATAAGCAACCCATGCCAACTTTTTCTTGGCAAATTGATCTTTCTTTTCACTCTTGTTCTTCAAGAAATCCCAATTACCGTAAACTGCACGAAGAGCATGATCCCGGATATATTCTATTTCTGTTATCTGATCATTGTTCAATCCGGCTTCCCAGTCCCAGTCTCCACGGGTTATAGGAATACAAGTTTTCTCATCAAAACGGATAGCCCAGGGACAATCCGGAAAATCAGAAACATTACGGGTATCTTCAGCATACCATTGCACGGAAGTTCCCATAACCAATAGATCTGATGTTAAAGGAGCTCTAGGTTCACCTGTTTCCTCTTTACTTTCTCTTCCCATACGATAATCTGCTCCAGCAAGAAAACCGACTTCTCCATCTCCAGTACAATCAGAAAATAATTGAGCTTTAAATATATATTCTTTTCCCGATATTATATTTTTTCCGATGACAGAAACTATCTTATTTCCATTTTTTTTAACATCAACTACCTGTGTATTTAGAAATAAATTCAAATTTTCCTGATT
>ULUP01021318.1_pt1 | contig 20058 bp, 17 predicted proteins | sample 1958581 | NCBI WGS metagenome assembly ULUP01 (sample SAMEA4835763, study PRJEB28245) | human gut metagenome | biome: gut microbiome; material: fecal sample | place: Denmark | collected 2008 | reverse complement strand
GGGCGCCGTCCCCTACGATTATTTTAAATAAATGCCCCTATAAGTTGGTTATTTCAATTTCTTTTAATACAGTTATAATTTGCAAACAATTAAAAAAGGTCTTTATAAAATTTAACGATTTATTAAGTTCTGCCGTAGGGGGCGGCGCCTCGACGCCCCGCCGACAAGTCTTTTTAATTATTCGACTATCTGTTTTGCATTATAAAAAAACGCCGAAATTCCTATTTGCAAATAGAAATTCCGGCGTGTGTTTTAACGGTTATTCGTAAATTCCGACGCTCGTCTCGTCGTCCGTCGGCTCGAGTTTTACTATAATTTTTTCCCTCATCGACGACGGCACGTTTTTGCCTACGAAGTCCGCTCTTATCGGCAGTTCTCTGTGTCCTCTGTCTACAAGCACGGCGAGTTTTATACTGCTCGCCCTGCCTGCCGAAAATACCGCGTCGATAGCCGCTCTAGTCGTCCTGCCCGTGAACAAAACGTCGTCTACGAGTATTACGTCTTTCCCTTCGACGTCCGAGCGTTTGAGAGTGTCCTGTACTTCGATTTCCCGCTTTACGTCGTCTCTGTAATGAGTGATGTCGAGTTCCAGAACGGGTACTTTAACCCCCGAGTTTTTCGCAAGGTTCTCGCTGATGATTTCCGCAATCGGCACGCCCCTCGTCTTTATTCCGACAAGCACCGTGTTTTCTATATTGTTAGCCCTCTCGAATATTTCGTAAGAAAGCCTCGTAAGCGCTCTTTTTACCGCCGTTTCGTCAAATAACAAGTTTTTCAGTTTCATAGTGAAATTATAGCACAAAAAATCCGTTTAGTCAATTTTATAACGAATAAACTCGCCAAAAAAAACACTTTTCGACTATATTTTGTCATTTTTTGCCTATTTACATAATATATAATAGAGACGGACGAGAAAATCGCCGCGTCGGAGGACGATATGAACGATAATAGCGTTGCAATACTGTTAAAACCCGAAAGCGAAAACGATACGGACGGCTCGAAAAGGGGCGTTTTACGGATAAAAAAAACGGTGAAAGGCTCGGTTGCCTGCCTTTCCGCGGTGGGGCTTAACGTCGGGAAAAACGTTGCGGTATACCTTTTTATCGAGGGAACGACGGACGAGTTTTTTTCCTTGAAAAGTTGCGACGGGGCGGAAATTTTTATCGGAACTTATGATATTCCCGCTTCCGCGGCGGTGGTTATTGTAAAGGAAAACAACGTGATAATCGACTTATACGGGCGTTTTATCGGTAAAGGAATGTCAAAAACGGAGGTGGAAAAATATGCGAAGAAACGTTTTCTCGTTAAAGAGGATGATCTCTCGGAGAAGAGAGAGGGGCTTCGAAGCGAGACGGAAAATCAAGAGCAAAGACAAAGAAACGTGTACGACGACGAAATGATTGCGAGCGAAAATTATTTCGAGTTTGAAAAAAATAAAGGGGAAGAAGATGATAAAAAAGAGAATGAAAATGTCCGAACTTTCGGCAAGGAGGAACATTGCAAAGAAAAAGAAAGCGACCGCTTTGAAACTTTTGAAAATGAAACGGGAACGGGCGGTTTCTATTATGAGAAAATCAGAAGTCGTATAGAGGGGCTGTTCAGAGATTTTCCCGAAGAAAAAAGCCTTTGCGAAATGGTCGCCGAAAGCAGGTGGGTAAGGGTTTCTTACGACGGCGAGAAACACTACGTTGTCGGGATAATCTACGACGGAAAAATTCCCGAGTATATCTGTTACGGCGCGCCGGGCAGGTACGGGGAGAAGCCGAGAGAGTTTAAAGGATACTGCTCCTTTATTCCGTCCTCGCCGTTCGCCTTGAAACGCGACGGGTATTGGGTTACTTATCAGAGCGCGGCGAGCGGTAAGAGAATTTAGCCGTTTGTTTAACGCGACGGCTTAAAACTGTAATCTGCAACGTCTTAAAACCGCGATCTATAAAACGCTTGAAAAAATCTGTTTTTTGTGGTATACTTTCGGCATGGTCAGATTGTGGATAAAGGTCCTTCGGGACAATAAAATAGTAAAACAAACGACGGTGGACAGAGACGAAAAATTCACTTACGCGAATTTCGCCGACTACATAAGCGAGGGGTGCTATCGCCTCGACGAGGCAACGCCGCTTATAATAAGGCATCATATTATGAATTTCGCGAAGTTCCGCAGGGTTGTGTTTTTGCCGTCCGATTTCGTCGAGAAAGTCGATTTCGATAAACTCGTCGTGGAAAATCTCGAAGAGTAACCATTAACAGCGTTTTGGCGGGTTCGGTCGGGGTTCTCTATGATCGGGCTAAAATGTGAATAATTATAGACGATACGCAAATACTTTTCCTATGAAAGTTTCTGCGTATTTTTCTTTTATACTCGTTTTAATCGGGGCGATAAATTTATGCGTGGTCGGATCGTTCGGGTTTAACCCTCTCGAATACTTGTTGGGCGACGGAAGTTTTATCGTTCGGGCATTATACGTCGCTATGGGAGTCGCGGCGAATTTTCTCATTGCGTTCGCGATAATTTTTCGTCCGTTCCGTCGGCTGAAATAAAGCGAGAAAAGTTAGTTTCTATTGCGATAGCCAAGGAAACAATGATGAAATTTTAAAAATCGTCCTCGCTTCCTTGCTTTTTTTTCGATAATATAGTAATATAGTGTTGTCGAAGGTTTTCGGAAAACACTTCGCGGGGCGGTTGGTCGCATTTTCGGGTTTACCCGAACGAGAAAATCGCCTAATAAAAAAACCGAGGTACAACATGAAAGAAAAATTTTCAGCCCGCAGGCTTTGCAGAGCGGGCGTAATCGCCGCATTGTACGTCGCCCTGTCCTATCTCGTTCAGCCGTTCGGAGCGGTTCAGATGAGATTGTCGGAGGCTTTGACGGTGCTTCCGCTTTTTTTTATCGAAAGCGTACCCGCCTTGTTTGTAGGCTGTCTGCTTACGAATCTGGGAGGGTTAGGAGTTTATGACATTATTATAGGCTCTTTAACCACGCTTCTTGCAGCGATTTGCACTTATTTTACGGGTAAATTGATAAAAAATAAGTACCTGAAATTTTTTATCGGAATATTATTCCCCATAATTTTCAACGCCTTTGCCGTCCCGTGGGTGTTTTTGCTGTCGGGCGTCGAAATTCAGGGGTACTTTATAGAAACGCTTATAATAGGCGCGGCAGAACTCGGAGCGGTCGGGCTTTTCGGCGGCATACTCTATTTCTCGACCTACCGATTATTTGCGTCCAAAGGAGACGATAAAACGTGAGGTTAATATCCCTTCATATCGAAAATTACGGAAAAATCAGCGATAAAGACTATAATTTTACGGACGGTATCAATCAGTTTTACGCGGAAAACGGCTACGGCAAAACTACGCTCGCCTCGTTTATCAAGGCTATGTTTTACGGTCTCGCCCCCTGCCGCTCGAACGGCAAGGACTTCAACGACCGCAAAAGGTTTTACCCCTTTTCGGGCGGTAAATTCGGCGGTAACATAGTGTTTGAATTTTCGGGCGACGAGTACCGCGTGGAGCGGTTTTTCGGCAAGAAAAGCGATACCGAGGACGAACTGAAAGTCTATAAAAACGCTACCGAAATCAAGGATATGAAGCCCGATTTGGGAACCAGATTCTTCGGACTCGACGAAGAGTCTTTTTTGCGTACTTTCTTTATAGACTCGGAAGTTTCCGAAGTGTCGTCAACGGACGCGATCAACAGGCTTATAGGAACGGAAAACTCCGGAAATGCCGACGAAAACGGATTCGACCTCGTAAAAAGCCGACTTGAAACGGCGGCGAAAAAATACAAGGCTCAAAAGGGTAACAACGACAAAATTTCGCTTACCAAACAGAAAATAAGCGAATTGAAAGATCGAATAGAGAACCTCGAAAAGGTGAGCGACTCTCTCGGCGGTAAGTACGAAGAACTCGCCGAACTTAAAAAAGCGGAAGCCTCGCTTGCCGAAAAAATCAAAAAGGCGAACGAGAACAAGGTCGAAGCCGAGAAACGCAAGGCGTATTTGTCGCTTAAAGAGACCGCCGAAGAACGGGGTAAAAAGTTAAAGGAACTAAAGGGCAAATACCCTTACGGGATAATGAACGAGGCGGAATTAGAAAACGCCGAAACCTTGGCAGAGACGATAGAAAAAAGCCTTGAAAAGGGCGGGGAAACGGTGTTCGGCGACGAAAAAACCGAGCGTTTACGAACTTATACGCGGACTTTTGCGAACGGTACGCCGACAAACGAGACTTTTAAGAGACTTGACGGAGAGATAAGCGAACTCGAAAAACGGAGAGCGGAAGCCGACGTTTTAAACGACGATTTATCGAAGGAAAGGCGAGGTTTTTACGGGGATAAATTTAAAGGCGAAGATACCGCGGAGAGAATAGAGTCGCTCAGGAAAACGATAGACGACCTCGGGTATCTCGAAAAGACGGCGGCGAGCGTTTCCGATAAAAAAGGAACGTCTGCAAGCCTTATAGGCGTTGCAGTCTCGGCTGTCCTTGCGATTATAGGAATTATTCTGCCGTTTGCCTTTCCAAACGTTAAAAACAGGGTGTTTATGAGCGTTGCGATAGTCGCGATATCCCTTATTTATGCCGTTATTAACGTGAGAAAGTACATAAAAACCACTAAAACCGGAAAAGCGGAACGGGAAGATATAGAAAACGAGATTAAGGAGACCGAAAGGACGATAGGGGGTATTCTGCGTTCGTTCGGGTACGCTCCCGACTACGGAGCGGAAAGGGCTTACGCCGAAATTTCGAGAGATTACGCGGATTATCTTTCGCTCGGGCAGGAAAAAGAAAAGACTATTCGCCGTCTGAAAGAAAAACTCGCGGAAATCGAAAAGAAGGAAGAGAGTTTGAAGAAATCGTTCGCTGTCTATGGACTTTACGGCGAGAACTATCGCGATATGTATTATTCTTTGAAAAGGGCGGTTGACGACTATGCCGCTTTAAATAAAGAAAGGGTCGAATCGCAGGTTAAATCGAAAGGTTTTCTCGATAAAGCCGATGACGCGAGAAGGATCTTAAAAGACGTTTTCTCAAAGCGCGGTTTACTCGTCGATAGCGACGTAAAAACGCAGTTAAAGAACTTATCGGCAGACTTTTCCGAAATAAAGCGGCTTGAAAACGAAGTAAAGCAGGCGGCGGAAAAAGCCGAGAAATACAGGATAGAAAATAAGATTACGGAAGTTAATCCGACGATAAGCGAAACGACTTACGAGGGGTTAAGCGAAGAGTACAGGATTACGCAGAGTAAAATCGCGGCGTTAAAGAGCAGTATTTCGGAGGACGAGAGCAAGTGCGAATCGTTGTACGAAAAGAGGCTGGCTCTCGAAGAGGAAGAGGAAAAACTTGCCGCGTATAAGGAAAAATACGCCGATATAAATTCCGCAAAGGAATATCTGGTAGCGGCGAACGACAGACTTTTGGAAAAGTACGTCGCGCCGATTAAGGACAAGTTCGTGGAATATTCCGTTCCGCTCGAAAAGGCTCTCGGCGAAAAAGTCGTAATGGATAAAGATTACAGGATATTTTTCGAGAGGGGCGGCGAGATTCGGGACAACAAGCATTTAAGCGCGGGGCAGAGGTGCATACTTTCGCTCGCGTTCAGGCTCAGCCTTATAGAAAACGCGTTCGACGGAGAAAAGCCGTTCGTAATTATGGACGACCCGTTCGTACATCTCGACGGCGAGCATATAGAAAAGACGGCGAATTTCTTAAAAGAGATAGCGAAAAACGAGCAGATAATATATTTCTGTTGTCACGACAGCCGAAAGATCGTCTGACGGCGAAGTGTAATTATTGTTGCGCGTCTTGGTCGATTTCTGAAAGTTTTATCGGTATTTGTAAGACCTCTCTCGTCTTGACTTTCATTTCATTTCGTCAAGCCACTTTGCCTCGGCGGCGGACGCCCCCTCTCCGGCAGACTTCGTCTGCCACCTCTCCCGTTTCATCGGGAGAGCCTACCCCAAAGGGGAAAGCAAGTGAAGATAGATTTAAGCAACTTTACAGACTTATAAAACTTATTTCCGTTTTTATTTCTTTAATAGAATAGCAAACTATAAAAAACTAAACATCTCGCTTTCCCCTACGGGGTAGATTTCCCCGATGAAACGGGGAAAATGTCGCAGAGCGACAAAAGGGGGGCGTCCGCCGCCGAGGCGAAGTGTCGCGAAGCGACGAGAGAGGTCGGAAATTCGGCAATTTTATCGGCTGAGTATAAATTTATTATAGTCGGGCGATAATTCCGCTATGGTAAAGTCTAATATAAATATAAGTCTAATCAGAAAAGCGATAGAAAAAGAAAAGGGTAAGGACGTAAACGTTCGGGTAAATCTCGGCAGAAATAAGTTCGTTTCTTATAAAGGGAGAATAACCAACGTCTATCCCGCCCTTTTTACAGTCTCGCCATACGGCGACTTTAACGGCAAAACGAGTTTTTCCTATTCCGAGGTCTGTTGCGGAAACGTAATAATTAAAAATTCCTCGCCAGAAGAATCGGCATAAAAGGATAATTCGTCTCATACAATATACCGACATCAGATGCGGAGGTAAATTGTATGATAAAGCCGGAGTACGGCAAAGCGCGCGGGGCCGAACGAGTCTCATACGACGTAAAACTGAGCGCGGAAAGCGCGATAACAACTCAAAACGAAGTCAAAAAACCCGTGTCATTATCGGCTACGGCGTTTGTGGTGGGTACCGAGAACGACAACGGGACGACCAAGGCGAAAATCAAAGTGGCGTTTCGATTCGTCTACCTTACCGAGGACGGATTCGATAAATCGGACGCTTACGCCGACCTTACGGCGGAAATTCCGTTTGAAAACGCGCTTGTCAGGGCTATCGCCGAAGATTCGAGAGCGGTGTCCTCTTCCGACGGTTACGTCGCTAAATGCGCGGTAAAAGTAGTCGCCGACGGAATACGAAAAATCGAAGATAACGCGCTTATAGGCGGAGATAATCTCAAAATCAGAGAGAGAACGGAGAGTATCGACGAACGCAGCGCGGCGACTTACGACAACTTTACGATTACCGACGAGTTCGACGTGGGATACGCCATAAAGGACGTATTGTGCCACGGCGCGACTGTCAACGTAAAGAGCGTTCAAAGCGGAGTTTCGTGCATAATATTCGAGGGAGAAGTCGTTCTCTCTTTAAAGACGCTGCCTTTTTCTGACGGCAATGAAATACTCAAAGAAAAACGCTGCATACCGTTCAGGTTCGAACTCGAAAATTCGGGTTCGCTTCCCGATATGCGAGCCTCGGGCGATTGCGAAGTGGAAAAGGCGACTTTCAAGGTCTATACCGACGAGGGTAAGGGCAAAAGCGCGATAAGCGCGGAAATAGCCCTGTCTTTCTCGGGATTTTCGGTTGAAACCACGACCGTTACGTTCGCCGACGACGTATATTCGGTCGACAGCGAAATCGAGATAAGAAGAGAGGAACTACCCGTATGCGAATACGTCGGGCAGTTCACGACGGAAGAGCGGCTTAGCGGCGCGGCTTCGGGCGATATTCCCGAGGGCGGCAAAATAATAGGCACGTTCGACGAAAGAGTGTCGATAGTCGGAGTGGTAAAAACCGCCGACGGAGTTACCGTAAACGGAATAGCGAGGGCGGACGTTGCCTTTAAGAACGCGGACAACGGAATTACCTCGGTAAACGCCGAGTCGCCATTTTCGACGGATATAAAAGGCGAGGGCGAAATCGCTTGCGTAAGGCTTTGTTTAAGCGAGTTCGAGGCGGTGATAAAAGACGGTGCGATTTGGTTTAATTATACGGTAAAAGCCGCCTATAAGTCGTTTATCGATAAAAAAATAACAGTAATAAACGGCGTGAACGAAACGGCTGCAAGAGAAAAGTCGGACGCGGCGATAAGCGTATACGTTCCGCAAAAGGGCGATACTTTATGGGATATATCCAAGCAGTTAAGGGTTGACGGAGACGAGATAGAAAGGCTTAACGGCGAACTTGAATTTCCGCTCAGGGGCGACGAGAGGATAGTCGTATACAGGCAGAAGATATAAAAAGCACGTTCGCTCTTTGCCGTCGAAATTGCAGACAATGTAAAAACGGCGACAATCGCTTCCTCCTTCGGGGGAAGTGGCAAAATGGAGTGTAAACGAGATTTTGACGATAGGGGAAAAAAATGCAAAGCAATAGAAAATAGTAATTTATTGTCCCCTTCCGTCGCTTTCAGCGACACCTTCCCCGAAGGTGACGGCAGGAAATATCTCGATTTTACCTATTCAAAGGGGAAATAGAGAATAAAGGAAAGAACAAACAAAAAGGAAAAACGAATGAGAACGAAGGTTAAATCTTACGCAAAAATCAATCTCACGCTTAATATTACGGGGGCGGATGGGGGCTTTCATAATATAGAAAGTCTCGTGACGACCGTAGATTTATACGATACGGTGACCGTAAACGTAAAAAAACGCGAGGGAATTACCCTGAAAATGAGGGGTCTTGGCGAGGATTTGCCGACGGAGACCAACAACGCGTATAAAGCCGCTCGACTTTTTTCGGAAGAATATAATTCAGGCGGCGGAATAGAAGTCGAAATATTTAAACGCATACCGCTCGCGGGAGGACTCGGAGGGAGTTCTGCCGATGCGGCGGGGGTACTCGTCGCGTTGAAAAAGGCGACGGGGATAAGCGACGATATAAAACCGCTTGCGGACAGACTCGGTAGCGATACGGGGTATATGACCGAAGGCGGTTTTGCCGTAATTTCGGGCAGAGGCGAAAAGGTTCGCAAAATCGAAACGGATATGACCTTGCATTTCGTACTTGTCTACGCCGAAACGGGCGTGAATACGGGCGAATGTTATAAGCGTTTCGACGAACTCGGAAACGGAGGAGTGCTTACCGATACCGAAAAGGCGGTAGAGGCTTTAAAAACCAACGATTTTGACGGGCTTTGCAAATGCGTGTCGAACGCCTTGACGGTACCTGCGGTCGAATTGAACGAAGAAGTGAAAAGAAATCTCGAAGAGGTCAAAAGTCTTTCGCCGTCGGCGTGCGGAATGACGGGTAGCGGATCGACGGTATTCGGGATATACGAGACGGAAGAGTTATGCAGGTGGGCGATAGAGAAATTGAAGAAAAGGGGTTTGGAATGCGAATACGCCCGTTCGACCGGTAATAAAAAACAATAACTTATCAAAAATAACGGGTTTATCGTTTTTTTTGGGTGCCATATTTTTAAGGGCTCTGCGAGTGCGCCGTTTCCCGCGATAAAAAAAACGAGAATTTCGGGACGTCGGGGGCGCCGTCCCCTACGTCTGTAAACAACTTGCCGCAAGGCAATTTCACCGCCGTCAGGCGATTTCACTTACCGAAGGTAAATTTCACATTGCGTAGCGAAATATCACTCGTCCCGACGTCCCGTAAAAACTAATAAAAAAAGATATCCGACGTTGCTTTCGGGTATCTTGTTTTTTTTATGTCTTATCGTATGCGGTTGTTATAAATTTAAACGTTGAAGCGGAAGAGAACGACGTCGCCGTCTTTCATAACGTAGTCCTTGCCTTCCGAACGCACTTTGCCGAGTTCCTTCGCTTTCGTGTAGTTGCCGCACTCTAAAAGCAGTTGCCAGTCGATACATTCGGCTCTTATGAATCCTTTTTCAAAGTCGCTGTGAATTTTTCCCGCCGCCTGCGGCGCTTTCGTTCCTTCTTTTATCGTCCAGGCTCTCGTTTCGGGTTCGCCCGCCGTGAGGAAACTGATAAGTCCCAAAAGTTTGTACGAAGCCTTTACGAGCCTGTTCAGTCCGCTTTCTTTAAGACCCAAATCTTCGAGGAAAATTGCCGCTTCGTCGGGTGGAAGTTCGGAAATTTCCTCTTCCGTTCTCGCGCAGATGACGAGCGTTTCGCTGCCTTCTTTTTCGGCGTAGTCCTTGACGAGTTTCGCAAGCGGAATATCCGAAATGTCTTTTCCCATATCGCTTTCCGATACGTTCGCCGCGTAAATTACCGGCTTTGCCGACAGAAGGAAAAGTCCGTCGACGTATTTCTGTTCGTCCTCGGTAAGATCCATTCCTCTCACGGGTTTTTCTTCTTCGAGCCTGTCTAAGACCTTGCGGAGAATATCCGATTCGATTTTATACTTTTTATCTCCCGACTTAATCATTCCGTAAGCCTTATCGTAGCGTTTCTGGACGGTTTCGATATCGGCTAAAATGAGTTCGAGATTGATAATGCCTATATCCCTTATGGGGTCGACGCCGTTTTCGACGTGCGTTACGTTTTCGTCGATAAAGCATCTTACGACGTGGACTATCGCGTCAACCTCTCTTATGTGCGAGAGGAATTTGTTTCCGAGACCTTCGCCTTTCGACGCGCCTTTTACAAGTCCGGCGATGTCTACGAATTCTATCGTCGCAGGCGTAATTTTTTTGCAGTTATACAGAGCGGCGAGTTTCGCGAGCCTTTCGTCGGGAACGGCGACGACGCCTACGTTCGGTTCGATTGTGCAGAAGGGAAAATTCGCAGCCTGCGCCCCCGCGTGAGTTATAGCGTTGAAAAGGGTGGACTTGCCTACGTTCGGAAGCCCTACTACTCCTAATTTCATGATTTTACTCCAAATACTTTTAATTCTCGCTAAATTATAACGCAAAACGAAAAAATATTCAATTCTTTTGTTGCGATATTTACGTTTTTGTGATAAAATCTAAGAAAAAAAGAAAGGTAGACTATGGATTACAGAAAATATATAGCCGAAAAACTCGGCGATTTGAATTTGCCGATTGAGGAAATAGCCTCGAATATAGTCGTTCCTCCCGACAAGGAAATGGGCGACTACGCTTTGCCGTGCTTCAAGTTTGCCAAGGTAATGCGTAAATCCCCCGTTATGATTGCCGAAGAACTCAAAAATAAGTTCGTGACCGACAACGTCGTAAGCGAGGTTTCCGCCGTGAACGGCTATCTCAACTTCAAGGTGAACAGGCTCGGTCTCGTAAAAGAGACTATCGACAGAATTACTTCGGAGGGCGAAAAATTCGGCTCGTCGGACGAGGGCGAGGGCAAGACGATTTGCATAGACTATTCGTCTGTCAATATCGCAAAGCCATTTCATATAGGACACCTTTCGACCACCGTCATAGGCGGCGCGCTTTACCGTATTTTTAAATTCTGCGGATATAACGCCGTCGGAATAAACCACCTCGGAGACTACGGCACGCAGTTCGGAAAACTCATATACGCATACAAGCATTGGGGCAGCGAAAAATCGGTCGAAGATGGCGGCGTAAAGGAATTAACCCGTCTATATGTTCGTTATCACAAAGAAAGCGAAGAAAATCCGTCTATGGACGACGAGGCGAGAAAGTATTTCAAACTCATCGAGGACGGCGACGAGGAGTGCGTAAAACTCTTCAACCGTTTCAAGGAAATTACGCTCAAAGAAGTTGGCAAGATATACGACGAACTCGACATCAAGTTCGACTCCTACGCGGGCGAGAGTTTTTATAACGACAAGATGCAGCCCGTAATAGACGAACTCGAAGAAAAGGGTCTTTTAAAGACGAGTCAGGGGGCGAAGATTGTAGACCTCGAAGAATACGGTATGCCGCCGTGCATAATTCTGCGTTCGGACGGGGCGTCGCTGTACGCCACGAGAGACCTCGCCGCCGCTTGTTACAGAAAGGAACATTACGACTTCTACAAATGTCTGTACGTCGTTGCCTATCAGCAGAATCTGCATTTCAGACAGATTTTCAAGGTGTTGGAACTCATGGGTAAGCCGTGGGCGAAAGATCTCGTTCACGTCGCTTACGGAATGGTGTCGCTTTTGGACGAAAACGGCAATCAGGTAGCGATGAGTACGAGAAACGGCACGGTGGTGCTTTTAGAGGACGTGCTTAAAAAGTGTCACGAAAAGTGTCTCGAAATAATCGAACAGAAAAACCCAGACCTAGAGGACAAAGAGACCATCGCGAGACAGGTCGGAACGGGAGCGGTCGTATTCGGCGCGCTTTCCAACAGCAAGATAAAAGACATAGCGTTCAGTTACGATAAGATACTGAATTTCGACGGCGAAACGGGGCCTTACGTTCAGTATACCGCGGCGAGGATAAAGAGCGTTTTAAGGAAGGGCGGCGAGATAGGAAAATATACCGTCGACGAGGTGAACGACGACGAATATCAACTTATAGCCACACTTTCCACCTTCCCCGAGGTCGTAAAGGCGGCGGCGGAAAAGTTGGAACCGTTCTTTATAACGAGGTATGCGATAGAGGTTGCGTCGGCGTTCAACAAGTTCTATTTCGACTGTAAGATAATAGGCGAAAACGAGAACGTCCGCAATTTCAGGCTTACCCTTTGCGAGTGTACGCTTATGGTAATAACGTCTGCGCTCAGACTTCTCGGAATACAGGTTCCCGAGAGAATGTGAGCCGAGTGATATTGTTATCGCAGTTATATTTGCCTTGCGGCAAGTGATATTTTGCTACGCAAAGTGATATTTAACTTCGGTAAGTGAAATCGCCTGACGGCGGTGAAATTGCCTTGCGGCAAGTGTTATGTGTGAAGCCGTAGGGGACGGCGCCCCGACGTCCCGAGAAACAGGAGTGATATTTTGCTTTGCAGCAAGTTGTTTTACAGCCGTAGGGGACGGCGCCCCGAAGAACTCTTAAAAATGCTTGCGTTTTTAAGAAGAGGGCGTCCCGAAAAACGTATACGCTTCGTAAAACGTACGCGTTTCAAAACGAGGCGTTCCTCAAAACAAATTTTCAACTAAACAACAACAAACAAGGTAACGATATATGAAAAAAGCAGTGATTTTTGACCTCGACGGCACTTTGACCAATACTACGCTCGATATTTGCGACAACGTCAATTTAGCCCTCAGAAAATTCGGATATAACGAAATTACCCCCGACGAGGCGAGACGATTCGTCGGCAACGGCGCGAAGATTTTAATCGAACGTTCTCTTAAAGGCGTTATGCCCGATAATTTTAACGAGATAGTCGATTTTTACAATAAGTCGTATAACTTTTGCGGAAGTCCGAGAACATTCGTCTACGAGGGTATGAAAGACGTTATAAAAAAACTTAAAAACGACGGGTATCTGCTCGCGGTTGTTTCCAATAAACCGCAGGACGGAACGAACGAAGTTATAAAAACTTTCTTCGGAAACGGAATATTCGACTACGTTTTCGGTCAGCGCGACGGAGTAAAAACAAAACCCGACAAACAGCCCGTGGAAATCACCCTAAACGCCCTCGGCGTGAAAAAGGACGACGCCGTGTACGTCGGCGACAGCGAAGTGGATGTTTTAACGGCAAGAAATTCGGGCGTGGACGGGATAACCGTTCTCTGGGGGTACAGGGATAAGGAACTTCTGCTCGAAAACGGGGCGAAAACCCTTGTTTCGACAGCCGAAGAACTCTATAAAACGATTAAAAACTTATAAAACAAGTAAAATTCGGGCTTCTGCCCGAGAAGCGATACACAGGAGTAATAAACGATGGCATTTTCAAAATTTCTCGACGAAAAGAGAAAAATCATTAAAGAACTCGTAGCCGAACTCGGAAAAACGTTCGAATACGTCAGCGTACTCGGTACGGACGTAAAGGCTACGCTTTACATGGCGGACGCTCGTTCTTCGGGTATCCGCGACGGCGCGGGCGAATGCGGTTTCGTCGTAAAACTCTGGAACGGCGACGCGTTCAGAGAATACTCGACGGACGATATTTCGGGCGATATGAAAGAACTTGCGAAAAAGATAGTCGAAGAGACGAAAATTTCCGCGAGTTTAGAGGATAAAACCATTAAGCCGATATCGAAGCCTGCGGACGAGCCGCTTGTAAAATCTTTCGTAAGAGGGGTTGACTTCGACGAGTATACGGACGGCGAACTTCTCGATTTCTGCAAGTCGATAAGAGATAAAATCAAAAACGCGAGCGACAAAGTCGTAAACGCGATAGGTTATCTGCAACCCTTTACCGTTTCCAAACTGTTCATAACGAAAAACAGAGAACTCGACCAGTCTTACGGTTGGTGCAACGGTATGGCGATAGCCGTTTACAGAGACGGAAAAATCGTCAGGGCGAGAGAGGACGCGTATTCGTGCAACGTATCCGAGGTAATGAAAGAGTTGCCGTCGAAAATAGGAAAACTTATCGACAAAGCCGCTCACCTTGTAAAAGCCGAGCCTATTAAACCGGGGGTATACGACGTCATAACCGACAGTTCGATAACGGGACTTATCGCTCACGAGGCGTTCGGTCACGGGGTTGAAATGGATCAGTTCGTAAAGGACAGAGCGCTCGCGAAGGAGTACGTCGGCAAATACGTCGCTTCGCCTATATCGAATATGAGAGACGGGGCGGCGGCGGTCGTTTCGGCGGCTTCCTACTTCTTCGACGACGACGGAGTTTTGGCGGGCGATACTCAGATTATAAAGGACGGCGTTCTCGTTTCGGGAATATGCGACCTCGTTTCGGCGTGCCAACTCGGCGTTAAACCAACGGGCAACGGCAGAAGAGAGAGTTTCAAGAGAAAGGCTTATACGAGAATGACGAACACTTTCTTCGAGGGAAGAAACGACAAACTCGAAGATATGATAAAGTCGGTAAAACACGGCTATATGCTCTTCGAGACCAACAACGGTATGGAGGACCCGAAGAACTGGCAGATTCAATGCACCGCGGAATACGGGATAGAGATAATCGACGGCAAACTCACCGAAAACTACGTTTCGCCCGTCGTGATGAGCGGAAGCGTTCCCGAACTTCTGAAATCGATAACGATGATTTCGGGCGGCGAGGAGATTATCGGCGCGGGAATGTGCGGCAAAGGATATAAAGAATGGGTGAGGGTGACCGACGGAGGTCCCGCGCTCAAAGTGAAGGTGAAACTCGCATGATTGACGTAACGAAATATCTTAAAGAGAACAAGGAACTTTCCGACTACAGGATAAACGAAGTGAAAAACGAGTCTTACGAGGCGTTTTTCGTCCACAGAAAACTCGAAACCGTAAGGGCGACCGACTATACGGACGTTTCCGTGACGGTTTATAAAGATCACGACGGCAAAAAAGGCGAATCGTCCTTTTCGGTCTACGCTTCGACTACCGAAAGCGAACTGAAAGGCAAGATCGCTTCGGCGGCTAAAAGGGCGGAACTTGTATTCAACGAGCCTTACGAAATTCCCGACGGCGGCAAAGCCGAAACGGACGCGCCGTCGAATATTAAGGAATACGAACCCGAGGAACTCGCCGCGAAAGTCGCGGAGGCGGTATACGCAGCCGATAATTATAAGGACGGCTCTATAAACGCGGTCGAAATTTTCATATACAAGAAAAAAACCACGGTAAAAAACAGCAAGGGCGTAGATAAATCCGAGACGGGCTACGAGATAATGATAGAGGCTATTCCGACGTGGAACGAGGGCGGAGAGTCGGTCGAACTCTACGAGGCTTACAGAACTTCGGAGTTCGATTCCGCCGCGATAACCGCAGAAATAGACGGAAAGATGAAAGAGGTCAGAGACAGAAAACACGCCGTGAAACCCGAAAAAATCGGAGACGTGAAAGTAATTCTTAAAGCCAAGGAAATTTCCGAACTCATATCCGAACTGGCGACGGACGCCGATTACGCGACCGCATATTCTCATTCCAACGTAAAAAACGTAGGCGACTGCTGGCAAAACAACCCGACGGGCGACAAACTTACCGTGACCGCGAGAGGAGCGGTAAAAGGCAGCGTTTATTCGGCTACTTTCGACGCCGACGGAACGAGCCTTAAAGATAAAAAGATTATTTGCGGCGGCAAGGTGGTCGGAAGATACGGCTCGAACAGATTCGCGCAATACCTCGGCGAAGAAGCGACGGGAAATCTGCGTTGTTTCGAGGTCGAAAAAGGCTCGCTTACCGAAGAGGAGATTAAAAAGCAGCCTTATATTGAATGTATTTCCCTTTCGGGACTTCAACTCGACTTATATAATGATTATATAGGCGGCGAGATAAGGCTTGCGTACTACTTCGACGGCGAAAAGATCGTTCCCGTAACGGGAATATCGATGAGCGGCAGACTGTCGAACGTCTTAGAGACCTTGAAAGCGACGGATAAAATCGTAACCGAACGCAACTTCCGAGGTCCCGACAAAATAATGCTTGCGGGAATGGAAATTCTTTAACTGCGTTGAACTGTAAAAACCAAAACTGTTTTAACCTTAGCGGCGAATAGCCATAATTAAAAAACAGAGGAGTGTCGCTATTTTTCTTGCTTTCTCCTTCGGGGAAAGTGTCAAAATGGAGTGTAAACGAGATTTTGACGATAGGGGATAAAAACGAAAATTCGTAAAAGTTAGCAATTTATTGTCCCCTTCCGTCAAATCTTCGCGAAAAACCGCTCGATTTGCCACCTTCCCCGAAGGAGAAGGCAAGATTATGATTAAAAAGGTCGCAAATATTTGCGGTTTTTATTGTTCTACCGTTTTTTTTGCAGCCTCCGAGGCTAAGGCGGATTTTTTGTCCGACGTCGTCAATATTTAGCGTAAAGAGCGAAAAAACAGTTGACGAAAACATTTTTTAATGATATACTTTTTAAGCATTTATCTGTAAACGTATGTTTTACGGAAAATTTGCCGTGTTTAAAACAGCACGATAATCACGCTTTCTTTAAACGGAATAGGGTCCGTTTTCAGAATATCCACTACTATAAGGAGGTAAAGAAATGCCAACGATCAACCAACTCATCAAGCAAGGCAGAGTTACGGCGGCGGACAAGTGCAAGACCCCTATCATGGGACATTGCCCTCAGAAGAGAGGAGTATGCCTTTCGGTTACTACGACTTCCCCCAAAAAGCCTAACTCGGCTCTTCGTAAGATCGCGAGAGTACGTCTTACGAACAAGCAGGAAGGAACGGTTTACATTCCGGGCGAAGGACACAACCTTCAGGAACACAGTTCCGTTCTCATTCGTGGCGGCAGGGTCAGAGACCTTCCCGGCGTAAGATATCACATCATTCGCGGAACTCTCGATACCGCAGGCGTAGCGAAGAGAAAGCAGGCAAGAAGCAAATACGGCGCTAAGCGTCCTAAGTAATCTTTTTAAAGAGACTTTTTGCAAAACCAAAAACATTCACCCTACTTATGGCGGAAATTCTGAAACGCCCGAAAAAGTAGGCAGTACGACGCCACGGGCGTCGGAAGGTTCGCTCCCGTAGAATATACGGTTTAAGAGCGATAGCTGTACACGGGTTAATTACCCTAAAAAAATTTAAAGGAGGACAACAACAATGCCAAGAAGAGGTAACGTGCCGAAGAGAGACGTATTACCGGATCCGATATACGGCAATAAAGTGCTTACCAAACTTATAAACCAAGTAATGCTCGACGGCAAGAAAGGAACGGCTCAGACGATCGTTTACGACGCTTTGAAGAAATCGGCGGAAAAACTCGGAGTTGAGCCTATGGACGTGTTCACGCAGGCGATGAACAACGTAATGCCCCTTCTCGAAGTAAAAGCGAGAAGAGTAGGCGGTTCCAACTATCAGGTTCCTATCGAAATCAGACCGGAGAGAAGACAGACGCTTGCTATCCGCTGGATAGTTGCGAGCGCGAGAAAGAGAAGCGACCGCGATATGAGCAATAAACTCGCTTCCGAACTCATGGACGCTTACAACAACGCGGGCGGCGCGGTTAAGAAGAAAGAAGATACTCACAGAATGGCTGAAGCAAACAAGGCGTTTGCTCACTATCGCTGGTAATTTCTGCGTTTTTCTTACTATTAAGGAGTGATTTAACGATATGCCAAGACAATACGACTTACAACATACCAGAAATATCGGTATAATGGCGCACATCGACGCGGGTAAGACGACGACCACCGAGCGTATTCTTTTCTACACGGGAAAGACGCATAAACTCGGCGAGGTTCACGACGGAGCCGCCACGATGGACTTCATGGTACAGGAGCAGGAGAGAGGTATTACCATTTGCTCCGCCGCTACCACCTGTTTCTGGAAAGGTAACAGAATTAACATTATAGATACTCCGGGACACGTTGACTTTACCGTAGAGGTCGAAAGATCTCTCCGCGTACTCGACGGAGCGGTCGCTACGTTCTGCGCGAAGGGCGGCGTCGAGCCGCAGTCCGAGACGGTATGGCGTCAGGCGGACAAGTACCACGTTCCCCGTATCGCGTACGTCAACAAGATGGATATCAACGGCGCGAACTTCGACAACGCCGTAAAGATGATGAGAGAGAGGCTTAAAGCCAACGCTATTCCCATCTGCCTTCCCATCGGTAAGGAAGATACTTTCTGCGGAATAATCGACCTCGTTCAGAACGATTCCATCATATATCACGACGACCTCGGCAAAGATTTCACGGTAGGACCTATCCCCGCGGAATACGCGGACGCGGCAGCCGAAGCGAGAAACGCTTTGATGGAGGTTTGCGCGGAGCAGGACGACGAACTTATGGAGAAATTCTTCGAGACGGGCGAACTTACCCCCGAAGAAATGAAGAAAGCCATAAGAAAGGGTACTCTCGCTATGAAGATGAACCCCGTTCTTTGCGGTTCGAGTTATAAAAACAGAGGCGTTCAGCACCTTCTCGACGCAATAGTCGATTATCTTCCGAGTCCTATCGACGTAGATCACGTCAAGGGTATCAATCCCGAAACCGATCAGGAAGAAGAGAGAAAGACGGACGACGACGAGCCGTTTGCGGGACTTGCGTTCAAGATGGTCGCAGACCCGTTCGTAGGAAAACTCGCTTATTTCAGAGTTTACTCGGGTTCGCTCGCGGCGGGTTCGTACGTTTATAACTCCACTAAGGGCAAGAAAGAAAGAGTCGGCAGACTCGTTTTGATGCACGCTAACCACAGAGAGGAAATCGACAGGATTTATTCGGGAGATATCTGCGCGATAGTCGGTCTTAAAGACACGACGACGGGCGATACGCTCTGCGACGAAGACCACCCGATTATCCTTGAAAAGATGGAATTCCCCGAACCCGTTATTCAGGTTGCAATCGAGCCTAAGACGAAAGCGGGACAGGAAAAAATGACCCTCGCGCTTTTAAAACTTGCCGAGGAAGACCCGACCTTCAAGTTCTATACGGATAAAGAAACGGGACAGACGATTATCGCCGGAATGGGCGAACTTCACCTCGAAATCATCGTAGACAGACTTTTGAGAGAGTTCAAAGTCGAAGCGACGGTCGGTAAGCCGCAAGTTTCTTACAAAGAGACGTTCAGAAAAGCGGTCGACGCCGAAGGAATGTACAAGAGACAGTCCGGCGGTAAAGGTCAGTACGGTCACTGTAAAGTCAGATTCGAGCCTTTGGAACCCGGAAAGGGCTTCGAGTTCGTCGACGAAACGGTCGGCGGATCGATTCCGAAGGAATATATCGAACCTATCAGAAAGGGTATCGAAGAGGCTTCCAAAAACGGTTACCTTGCGGGATACGAAATGGTCGATTTCAAAGCGACCGTTTACGACGGTTCTTACCACGAAGTCGACTCTTCGGAAATGGCGTTCAAGATCGCGGGTTCGCTTGCGTTCAAAGACGGTATGAAGAAGGCTAACCCCGTACTCTTAGAGCCTATCATGAAGGTTGAAATCGTAACGCCCGAAGATTATTTCGGCGACCTTATGGGTAACGTTTCTTCGAGAAGAGGTACTATCCTCGGAACGGAAGACAGAAACGGCTCGAAAGTTATCGACTCGTTCATTCCGCTTTCGGAAATGTTCGGTTACGCTACCGAACTTCGTTCGAGAACTCAGGGAAGAGGTCAGTTCACAATGCAGTTCGACCACTTCAACGAGTGTCCGAAGTCCATTTCCGAGAAGATTATCGGAGAGAGAGCGGTTAAACGCGACGAATAATTTCTACAAACGCTTGTCCGAGGCGAGAGAAAATTTCGCCTCGGTAAGAAAATAAAAAACGACTTATCGGCGTAACCGATAAAAATTAAGGTTATTTTACCGTGAAAACGGTTATAATACAAAAAAATAAAAAAAATCAAAAACAAAAAATCATTGGAGGAAACAAACTATGGCAAAAGCAAAATTTGACAGAAGTTTACCGCACGTAAACATCGGTACC